>Ga0224501_10000915_pt1 | contig 22708 bp, 15 predicted proteins | sample SF_Oct11_sed_USG_4_FD_169105 | JGI IMG/M metagenome (GOLD analysis project Ga0224501, IMG submission 169105) | Sediment microbial communities from San Francisco Bay, California, United States - SF_Oct11_sed_USGS_8_1 | ecosystem: Environmental > Aquatic > Marine > Sediment | place: USA... | reverse complement strand
CTGCTGGCTGGTCGCTACGAGGGCGTGGATGAGCGTCTGATAGAGGCTGAAATCGATGAGGAAGTCTCTATCGGGGACTATGTCCTGAGCGGGGGGGAGCTGGGCGCCATGGTGGTGATCGATGCGTTGGCACGCCAGATACCGGGGGTACTCGGACATGAGGATTCAGCGAATCAGGACTCATTTGCCACAGGTCTGCTGGATTGCCCACACTACACCCGCCCGGAGGATATTGAGGGTCGCAAGGTGCCTGAGGTGCTTCAGAGTGGGGACCATGCGGCTATCGAGCGGTGGCGCATGAAGCAGGCACTGGGACGGACCTGGCTCAGGAGGCCGGATTTGCTGGAAAAGCTGGCGCTGGATGACAGCCAGCGTACCTTGCTGGAAGAATTTATTCAGGAACATGAAACAAAAAATTAGACTAAAAGACTGTATTCAGGAAGATTTTTCCGTATAATACGCCGAAATTTTTAGAGGACAGAATTATGAGTAACATCATTGCCCAAATTGAAGCAGAACAGCTGAAAAAGGATGTACCTGATTTTGCACCGGGTGATACCGTGGTCGTGCAGGTACGCGTGAAAGAAGGTGACCGTGAGCGTCAACAGGCCTTTGAAGGTGTTGTTATTGCCAAGCGGAATCGTGGCCTGAATTCATCATTCACCGTTCACAAGGTATCACATGGTGAAGGTGTTGAGCGTGTATTCCAGACACACAGTCCTGCAATCAAATCCATCACTGTAAAACGTCGTGGTGATGTGCGTCGCGCCAAACTGTACTACTTGCGTGAATTACGTGGTAAGTCTGCACGTATCAAGGAGAAGTTGTAAAAACCTTTATTCATGGCGGATCGTTCGACTTGCTCAGAACGAACAGTGACCATACTGGTTAAATCAAAACGGGTGTCTTAATATTAAGACACCCGTTTTTTTTTGCATAAGAAAAACTATATGAATAAAACAAACAGACACTATTTCACCCGCTATGTTCTTTTGGTATTTCTTGCTTTTGCCAAACCGGCATATTCGATTAATGCAGATCTCTCGGAAGTTCGTCATTTATATAACACCGGCACACCGGCACTGGCATTACGTATGCTGGAAATATATCAGCCACTATTAAGCGTTGATGCACGATTATGGGAAGAGTGGGAGAAACTGCGGTTTGAGATTTATTTTGAGCAAAAGTACTTCAATGCCTTAACAGAGCGATACGATAACCTGCCAGCGGAAGTATCGAGCCAGTTTCGGGACTGGGCGGTAACCTTTGCTTCCAGCGTGCGTAATAAACAGGGCGCAGGCAAGGTGGCGCGTGCAACATTGGTCAGACAAGTATGGTCAGCGCCGCCACGCAACGACAAGGAACTAATCAAGCAATGGCAATTTCAGATTATTGCCAGTTATCTGAATGAAGGTAATCTTGCTGATGCAAAAACCGCAATGGATTTGTTTGCAAAAGACTACGGTGCCGATGAGAGAGAATTCAGGATTTTAAAGGCACGTTATTATCTGATGAGCGGGTCTCCGGAAAAGGTAGTTGAAGCCTTAAGCAAAAAAGACAGCGGTGAGGCTTATGCGCTTTATTTATATGCGCGCCTGCAGAGCAAACAGGAAAAACCGGTGCAAGTCATGAATGCGGCGATCAAATCTGCCGGAAAGAAAACAGAGGATGCCGAGAATAAGTTTCGCTTTTGGCTGTTGTCAGCAAGGGCGGCACTGGCAGCAGAGTATTATGCTCAATATGTTAAGTCCATGGAGCAGGCAACACGCCTGCTTTCAGATGCACCAGTAGATGAGTTGTTTTATCACAATACAGATCGTTTATGGCTTGCCTACCAGAGCTATGCCTTCTTTCTGGCAGGCAAGGACGGACTGATTGGTCACAAGGACGATGGCTGGTTGGCGCTGGCCAGCAAATACGCCAAAAAACGGCCGGAAAGGGCAAGAGCAATTTATGCGGTACTGGCACAAGGTGCCAACAGTGAAGAGAATCGTATGAAGGCACACAAGGAGCTGGTCAAGAAGCTGGACATGGTTAAAAACGGCAGTGAGATTGTCCAGCAGTTATACATGCATTCTGCGCAGTATGACAATGTGGCGGTCGTACCTGTTGCTGTCAGAAAATATCTTGCTGATAAGGCAGTAAAAGAAGGAAAAATAAAGCTGGCATCGGCCATGATTAACGGTCTTGAGGATGATGACAAGGATAAAACCAAAGAGATATTAAGACGAGCCCGTATTCATATTATTGCAGGTAATACGCAGGAAGGTGTCAGTATATTGAAGGACGTACTTGCATCCGAAGAAAATATTTCAGAAAAGGAACTCGATCGAGTAATGCAGGTGGTGTTCGATTTACAAAAAGCGAATGAACATTTCACCGCCTTTATGTTATTTGAAACACTGTATAAGGCCACAACAAATAAAAAACGCAAACGGGAAATGCTGTACTGGATGGCGGATTCAAAGCGTGCATTAGGAGAATATGATGAGGCCGCCAGACTCTATCTGCTTTCAGCATGGATAAATGACAATAAGGCAGCGGATCCATGGGCGGACTCTGCAAAATATCAGGCAGCGCAAACCCTGTCTGAAGGTGGTTATATCAAGGACTCCTATATATTGTTTAACAAACTGTTGCGTACTTCTTCTGATCCCCGGCATCGTCAGGTGTTGAAACAGGAAATGGAAAAATTGCGTTTCAGGGAGTAAAGCCTGATGCAAAAATCTGATCCGGAAAACTACGCCATTGTAATGACTACCCCTATTGACGGGTTTGATGGCAAGCTGGGTGTGGTTATTGAAAATGGAGCAGTGAATGCCATCGATTTTCTTTCGCCAGAAGTGGTTACGAAACCTGCAAAAGATCCGTTTTCAAAAAAGGTTGAACAGGAGCTCCTTGCCTATTTTGAAAATCCCGCATTTGAATTCAGCATTTCAGTAAGCCTGCAAGGAACGGTATTTCGCTCCCGTGTATGGTCGTTATTAAAAAAAATACCAATAGGTGAAACGCGCAGTTATGGTGAAGTGGCGCAGGAATTAAAAAGCAGTGCCCGTGCTGTAGGTGGTGCCTGTCGTGATAATCCGGTTCCCTTCATTATTCCATGTCATCGTGTCATTGCGCAGACAGGTATTGGCGGCTATTCTGGTGAGACAGATGGTTGGAAAATGAATATCAAACGCTGGTTATTGGCACATGAAAGCAATCCGAAAATGCACAGCTGATCGTATAGAGTATGTATTAACATGATTTCGTGTCCTGAGTCTGAAGTCTCGGTTATAGAATCCTTTATCGATATGTTATGGGTTGAACGTGGTCTCAGTGAGAATACGTTATCAGCTTACCGGAATGATTTATTTAAACTGGCACAGTGGCTGAATAAACAAGACACTTCATTATTAAAGGCGCAAAGAGAAGACCTGCTGGGTTATCTGGCAGAACGAGTCAGTCAGGGAGTGCAGGTTCGAACAACAGCTCGCATGCTGTCCAGTCTGCGTCGCTTTTATCAATTTATGCTGAGAGAAGGGCGCACGATCAACGACCCAACCGCCATGATCGAGGCACCCCGTATGGGGCGACCACTGCCTAAATCGCTGACTGAAAAAGAAGTCGAATCCCTGTTGTTAGCACCGAATATAAAAGACCCTATGGGTGTGCGGGATCGCACCATGATGGAGGTATTATATGCCACCGGATTGCGTGTCACCGAACTGGTAGGGCTGAAATTATCGCAACTTAACCTCCGTCAGGGTGTCGTACGTATTACAGGCAAGGGAAACAAGGAACGATTGGCACCATTGGGAGAAGAGGCCATTTTCTGGCTGGAGCAATATCTTAATGATGCACGCCACGATATAATCAGGGAACATGTGACAGAAGCGGTATTTCCGACACGGCGCGGCAGTGCCATGACAAGACAGATGTTCTGGCACATTATCAAGCGTTACGCACAACATTCAGAGGTAAAGAAAGAGCTGTCACCACACACATTGCGACACTCCTTTGCGACTCACTTGATAAATAATGGAGCAGATTTACGTGCAGTACAGATGTTGTTAGGACACTCGGATTTGTCGACGACACAGATTTATACTCATGTGGCACGTGAGCGATTAAAACGATTACATGATGAACATCACCCACGCGGGTGAAAATTTAAAGGTACTGGTTATGAAGAAGTTTTTGATGTTACTGATATGTGTTTTTTCCTTGAGCTCTCTGGTTCAGGCCGAAGAAAAGCCAGAAAACAGTAGTACGGCAACAATTGATAGAGTTTTGGCGATGTTATTTCCCGGCACCAAACCTGACAGTGTTGGAGAGTCTGTTATGCCAGGTATGTATGAAGTTGTTTATGGCGCACAGGTTGCTTATGTCAGCGATGATGGTCGTTTTGTCATTCGTGGCGACATTCTGGATTTGAAACAAGGCAAGAATATCAGTGAAGATTCACGCCGCAATGCGCGTTTGAATGTATTGGCGGGTCTGGATGAAAAAGACATGATCGTGTTTTCACCCGAAAAGCCCAAACACACCATTTCTGTGTTTACTGATATCGATTGCGGCTATTGCCGTAAACTGCACCAGAATATGTCCAAATATAATGAGTTTGGTATCAAGGTGCGTTATTTATCATACCCTCGCGCCGGTATTGACACCCCATCCTATAAGAAAGCAGTATCAGTCTGGTGCTCGGAAGATCGCAAAAAGGCGATTACGGAAGCAAAAGGTGGCAAGGCTATTCCATCATCAGAATGCAAGGATCCCGTTAAGCAGCATATTGCTGCAGCTGAAAAGATTGGCCTGCAAGGAACACCACTCATAATACTGGATGACGGTAAAATGTATCCGGGTTTTGTGCCGCCAGACAAACTGATTCATCTTCTGGAACAGAAATAATCTTTGCCAAGAAGATTATTTTGTCATATCAACTACTTCACCACATGCCGTAAACAATAACTGTGGCCTGACTGATTTGTCAGGCCACAGCATTTTTACACCATCAGAATAAAATTGTAATTGTGACTGATAAGGTATTGCCAGTTTATGGGCGTTTTCCTTTGATGCGTAGTGGTGGGTTTTGTAATCCACAATAATAACTTCAGCATCTGTTACTACCAGTCGATCAATAATGCCGTAAACAACCTGATCATTTAGCTGATAACAGACAGGTACTTCATTCCATGATTTCATATAATGCTCAGGGGAAAACAAATAATTCAATTCTTTCTTTTTAAAGACAGTAATGGCTTCCTGCCAGTAGTCCTTAAAGATTTCTGTATTTTCCCGTATCGAAAACTCACTGGCTACCTGATTTGTAATTATCGTGCTATCTATATCAGATGATAAAAGCTCAAGCATGCGATGAATGATTTCACCGCGCAACCGTGCATCATATTCTGTTTTAACAGCAAGACCATGTACCTGATCGCCGGACTCTGACGGGTGTACTTCATTTATCCCCTGATTTGGTAGGTCAAGAGGCACGGATAATCGTGGATCAACTATCGATGGATTTTGATTTTCTATTGTGCTGGTTTTCCCGGCAGAGAACGCTTCCTTTCCTGAGCTGAATATCAATGGTTCATTTTCACCGGCATTGAGTTTTTCTGACAGGCTTTCATGAATAAGCTGATACCATGATTTACCACTGGACCGTGCCGGTTCACTGCCACTGATAAAGAGCATCTGACGGGCGCGGGTCAGTGCGACATAGAGCAGGTTTGCATCCTCAAATTCTTCCTTAAACTTGAGCTGGCTTATTAATTGATGTGATTTTTTATCCAGTTCGGTTTTGGTGACAGCAATAAAAAATGCGGCAGGAGAGGGGTGCTCTGTTGGCCAGTCAATCATGGCCTTATAGAAATCCTTGCTGTCCGGAGTAGAAGCACAGTCAGCCAGAAATACAACCGGTGCTTCAAGGCCCTTTGATCCATGAATAGTCATGATACGCACATAGTCATCATCCAGTGCGGCGACTGTTTCATTATTACTGCCTTCACTGTTTTTTCTGATGTCACGCAATCGATTTATAAAATGAGGCAGGCTGGAGTAGCGACCGCTGTCAATCTCCAGCGCAAGTTCAATAAAGGCAGTTAAATTGGTGCGTGCAGTAAACCGGAGACTATCTGGCAATGCAGATTCATAGTGCGCAGGAATATTACCATCACAATAAATACGATCGAGTAAATCATGAACGGGCAACTGATTCGCAAGTTTTTGCCATTTATTTAATAACATATCAGCACGTTGCAGAGGCGAATTCTGTGGTTCACTGTCCGCTATCTTGCTCAAAGCCTGCATCCAGTTGTCTTCATTCTGTTGAGAAAGTTTGATCAGCTCCTGATCCGAGGCTGAGAATATCGGGGATCGCAGTACACGTGCCAACGCCATATTGTCATAGGGTGTCACCAGAACAGTCAGCAGGGCTTCCATATCAGCAATTTCCAGATTGTCGAGTAGTGTGGATTTGCTGGAACTGGAAAACGGAATATTGTGTTCCTTCAGTGCCTGTTCAAACGCGGCAAGATGGGATCTGTTTCTGAGTAGTATCAGAATGTCACCATACGTAATGACGGAAGGTATTTTATGCTGGTTAATGACAGTTCGGTTTTTGATTAATGATGTTATCTGCTCAGCGATCAAACAGGCTTCCTGATATTGCGCTATTGCCTCTTTGTCAGGGCGTGCTGTGTGTAATGGGTTACGTAATTCGGATGGGACGGATTTGTCCTTATCAGATTTTTCACGCATGACCAAGGGTAATACCTCAATATGCCCCGGAATATCAGGGAAATGGGTGGCATGCGTATGAAATTCATGAATACGGTGGTTGATATTCGGATGAGTAAAAATAGTGTTAACACAATCCATGATTGCCTGAGCAGAACGCCATGACTGGTTGAGCGGTTGCGATTGGGCAGAAAGATGTTTTTCCAGCCATCGGGTTGCAGAGTTTAACAATCTGGCATCAGCACGACGGAAGCCATAAATAGACTGTTTGGCATCACCAACAATAAAGGCACTACGTTGTCGTTCCTGTTTGCTGGCAGCCAGCTCCTCTAACAGTGGCAGTAATAATTGCCACTGGGTTGGGTTGGTATCCTGAAATTCATCAATCAGAAAATGGTCAATACGTTGATCCAGCTTATATTGCACCCAATGTGCATTATCGCTGTGGTTCAGTAACAGGCATGTTTGCCATTCCAAATCAGAGAAATCGAGAATGCGTTGCTCACGTTTGATGTGTTGGTGCCACTCCAGCAGGCGCTGTCCGGCAAAATACCAGGCAGAGATAAATTCGAAATTGGACAATCGCTTTTGGTAATCAATTGCATCCAGTATTGTTTTCTGCAGGCTATCATGCAGGGATAGAAACAGCTCTTCCTTTTCTGCGCCCATACGTTTTACTTGAGCAGGTTTTGATTCTCTGGCGCGAGGGTCTCCATCTGATTTCAAAAAAACAGGTATTATCTGTTTTATCAGGATATCCTGTCCGGGATTATTTTTTATTGCACCCAGAATCAGTTCCCCAAAAGCGAAATCGGTTTTCGTATTGAGTTTTAATAACTCTGCATATGTGTTCAGATTATCTATGAGGGTGGCTGCTAAATATTCAGTCGGTTTTTGATTTATATCGAGTAACTCTTCAAGAACAGAGCCGGCATATTCAACCGGCTTGTCCTGACCAAGTGTGAAGGCAAGCCAGTCATTACTATGTTCCAGAAAACCAAACAAGGCCTTACGACTACTGCTGACAGAGCCACATTTTGAAAAAATAATTTCAAGGGAACGAGCGAGCTCGTCATCGGGACATCGAGTGGCCTCATTAAACAGTGCGTTCCACGCCTCCTGATAAAGCGCAGTACCGCTTTCAGCCAGTTCAAAACCAACCGGAATACTGGACTCGAGAGGAAAACGCTGTAACAGTGACTGACAAAATGCGTGAAATGTGGTTGTCTTGACGGGACGATAGCTGTAAAGCATGGTTTCATACAGATTAACTGCCTTTGCTCTGATATCGTCATCAGGTGTTACATCAATGGATTGCAGGATTTCATCAAGACTGTCCTGATCAGATACAGCCATTTTTAATAGCGACTCATTGAGTCGTGACTGCATTTCAGCCGCTGCCTTGCGTGTAAAGGTAATGGCCAGAATGCTGTCCGGTTTTGCTCCTTCGAGCAGCAGACGAACAATGCGGGAAACCAGCAGCCATGTCTTGCCGGTACCTGCTGAGGCAGATACAGCAATATTTAAATCAGGATTGATGGCTTTATTCATCAGACCAGCCTCCAACACGGCAAATCCCGTTGGCCTCACATCGACGACACGTGCTTTCATGTCGCCAGGCAGGTACCGGTTGTTGCTGGTGAATTTCTGCAAACATGCTGACAAGGCGTTGATTGACCTGATTTGCCAGTGATTCCAGTTCGTCATCGGAGACAGGATTTTTTTTGCTTATTTTGTTTTTATCAATAGCAAGAAAGGCCACCTGTTTTGTGTTTTCACCTGATAGCAGTTTGTAGGAGGGGAGCTGGATTGATTCCCCGGACTCGAGTTCATGTCTGGCAGCGATCTGTCCGGTCTTGTAGTCCAGAATAGCTGTTGTATTGTCTTTTTGATCAATACGATCAAGACAGCCCTTCAGTTTTATGTTTTCAGACAAAATAGATTCAATTTTTTTCTCGGTATCAAGCACAGTCCAGTCATGGTTATGCATCTTTTGCCAATCAATATAGACAGGGATAAGTGAGCGCCATTGGTTATACCATCCGCGGTGTTCAAAGCTGTCTTCGATATCCTGCTTGAAAACGGCCAGCGAAATATCTTCCAGCATTGTGATTGCGGAATTCATGTTGTCATCTGTTATTTTTCCTATAAAAGGCCCCGGTAGATGATCAATACTGGAATGAAATGCCTGCAAACATAAGTGCACACGACTTCCATAATCACTCTTTTCCAGTGCTTCACGCACTTCATCGGATGGTTTCAGATGCAGACAATAATGAACAAAGAATTTGTACGGGCAATCGATTAAGTGCTGGTGTGCAGAAACACTGATTGTATCCGGGATAATGGATTCCGGCACTGAAACAGAAGGTCGTCTGGCAGGCATTGGCATCTGTGAAAGAGTGCGGTCAAAAATCTGGGTCTGCGGGTTATTGACCATGGTAATGAGATCATTATTCCGAAGAGATTGTTCAAACACCATTTGATGAAAATGCTCCAACACCTCTACCCATGGACACAACTGAAGCGTTTCATTGTTTTCTTCAACATGACTGGTAACTAGTACCAGAGAAGATGATTCAATAAGACGACGAAATAAAAAGAAGCGTTTATCAAAAACCCGATAACGGGAGGGAAGCCCTAATTGTATATACACATTTTCGTTAAAGAACGGAGTGTGATCAGCACTGCCGGGTAAATGACGACTGTCGGCACCTGCGATAATGACAGCATCAAAATTGACCAGACCACTTTGTTCAATACTGGTTAATTGAACAAAACACCCGCTGGAAGGTGGAACAAAATTATATTGTTCCAGTGTTTTCCCCAGCCACTCACGCCATTGTATCCAGTTAAGCCGGATACCGGTCTGACGGGCAGATTGCTGCATGAGTATTATTTCCTGCAACAGGCGACAGCCTGCAATATCCTTTTCAAGAAGATCATACATGCCGATCCTTTTCAGGCTTTCAAGCAGACTATCTATAATATAACTGGCCTGATGCCGGTCACTGGTATTCGCAATTACCTTGGTCAGCGGTGCGGCGGCCTGTTCCAGTGTATTCAGTAGTTCGTGGAGATCGTCAGCAACATTGGTTTTTATATTCAGGCGTTTTGTTCTTAAATCGATATGTTTTCTAAATCGCTCCAGATTGCTGCCGATGTTTTCATGCCGGACGATGTCCTGTTCCAATCGATATACCAGTTCTGTTCGTTTTTTATATTCCAGATCTGGCAGGATAAATGACGATTTGAGTACATCCAGCATTGGGACGTGATTGAAGTCTTCTTCTATTGTCTGTATCCAGCGTTCAAGTACCGCCGCGGCACGTGTAGTTGATAGTGCCCAGCCAGCATTGTCTTGTACATTTACATGGGCCCGTTCAAGCAAGGCGCGAACACGTCGACCCAGACGCCGATCATTAGTCACTATGCCGATGTTTCTTTTTCCTTCGATCAACCATTGCCTGACCTGAATATCGACTGCAATGGCTTCAGATTCGGCATTGTTAAGTAGTGCCGTTGATATATGTTCTATAGCGTCGGATTTTCCAAACTGTGATTTTGCCTGCTCGACCCGGTTTGGAAATGTATCGCCGACATGATCATAGGTGCAGGATAAAAAGGAAGTAGTCCTGGATTCATCAGGTGGTGATAAAAAATCAAACTCTGAGACATGATTTTTATACAATACCAGAGTCAGTTGTTTTCGATGATACAATGTTTTTAACCACTCTTTCTCTGCTGGCAGCATATGGTTATCAGCGACCAGATAAAAGTGTATGTCCTTGTCTATGCTTTCTGTATTGCCGAGCTGTGTAAGCCATGCACTGGCGTTATCAATCATTTTCTCTTGCGCAAGTTGTTCATGCCACGCTTTCCACAGTGAATAGACCAGTTTTGATTCCCTGTTCAGTGATTCAAGTGAGGTTTCAAAAACGCCATAGGCATTTTGCAGAATCCGGGTAAATTCCTGTTCAGACGAGAAGGGATCGAGCTTGTTCAATGTCAATTCATCAAAAAGCCGGAGCAGGCTGTCAGTCAGTGCCCAGGGACTGCTTTCTTTATAAAGATGCGGGTATTTTAGTAATGCATTGAGCAGAATAAGTTCGCGTGAGTAACCGGATGCTGTTTTTTCAAGAACAGGGACATGCGTGCTTACCCAGTTCTTGAGTGTGGAAAGCTCAGGACCAAGCAAGGCTTGAATCTGTCTGGTACGACATTGATTGATGAGACATTGTCTGAATCGGCTGTTACTGCCTGATTCAGGAAGGAGTACAACAAGTTTGCTCAGGTCGGGAAGAACATCAACAAAATTGTTGACTATATGATCCGTGATCAGTTGCAGTGGATCATCAGACAGTTCCAGTAGCAGAAGATTGTTATTGTTTTGTGCCACCTGGATTTTTGGATAGTCTGGATACTATTTTTCCAGATATTTAAGTTTGTCTTTTTTAGTGGCCCATTCATCGGCATCCGGGAGGGCATCTATCTTTTCAGTAATAACCGGCCAATCACGGGAAAGCTCGGCATTGAGTGCAATCATATCCTGCTGATCATCAGGGACATCGTCCTCCGAGACAATGGCTTCAATCGGACATTCCGGTTCACATAATGTACAGTCAATACATTCGTCCGGGTCAATAACAAGAAAATTGGGGCCTTCATGGAAGCAGTCTACCGGACATACTTCAACACAATCGGTGTATTTACACTTGATACAGCCTTCAAGGACAATAAACGTCATCCCTTATCTCCAGATTATTTTTATGAAAGGAGATTTTATACCAAATAAGGGAATTGTTACATATACAGGACAGGAAAATTATTTATCGGGTTCATGACAGTGCACCCTGTTTCGGCCACTTTCCTTGGCAACATAAAGGGCTGCATCCGCTTTTGTTATCAGGTCTTCCGGTTTCATATCATCGCCTGGGAAGCAGGAAGCGGCTCCCATGCTCACGCTGACAATGTCTGCAGTATCCGAGAACTCATGTTTGAGTTTCAGGTTGGCAACATTTTCCAGCATTTTTTCAGCGACAATTCTGGCGCCTTCAATTGGAGTATCAGGAAGAATAGCGGCAAATTCTTCACCACCATAACGGCAAACAATATCCATGGGGCGATCAGTCGATGCGTGTAATGCCTGAGCAACCTTCACCAGACAGTCATCTCCCCCCTGATGTCCGTAGCCATCGTTATATTTTTTGAAATGGTCAATATCGAGCATGATAAGTGATAACTGCTTGTGGCCTCTTGCTGCATTTCGCCATTCCTTATCAAGTGATTCATCAAAGGTGCGGCGATTGGGTATTTTTGTCAATCCGTCCATTGAGGAAAGTCGCTGAAGTTCCTTATTGCTTTTCTCCAGCTCTTTTTGTGTTTCACTCAATGCATAATAGGCGGCATCACGTTCAAGTTGTGCCATATAGCTTTTTGAGTGCGCCCGTATGCGAGCAATCAACTCTACCTTGTCCGGCAACTTAACCAGATAGTCGGTAGCACCATTGGAAAAAGCATTACTTTTAACTTTCGGATTTTCCTTGCTGGAAAGAACAATTACCGGAATGTTTTTTGTTGCGACATGTGCACGATAAAAACGCAATAAAATCATCCCGTCGGCATTGGGCATGACAAGATCCTGCAAAATAATCGTTGCCTTGACATCAATAGCCATCTGCACCGCGGTTTTAGGATCGCTGGTATAGTGAAGCTCTATGTCCTGTTCACTTTTAAGCATTTGTTCAATGCCTTTGGCGATCATTTCCTGATCATCAACCAGCAAGACATGAATTTTATAATCCTGATTTGAATTATTCATGGGATGTTCTGCCTGAGCATTTTTTTCTGCCGGATTATTCATGATGCCGCCTTGTTACTGGATTGAGCTCTTATTATAGAAATAATCATCTTTCCAATCTGATCAAGCGGGAGAATTTCTGTTACAGCGTCAAGTTTGACAGCAGCTTTCGGCATTCCATAAACAGCACAGGTGTCAGCATCCTGAGCGATAGTCAGCCAGTTTTTCTGTTTCATCTGTAATAAACCATTAGCACCATCATCACCCATTCCGGTAAGCAGTACACCAATTGCATTACCATGCCAGCTTCTGGCAACACTCTCAAACAAGACATTGGCTGAGGGCCGATATGGATAATCCATAGGTTCGGATGTATATTGGATCCGAAGTTTATCGTTCACCATCATATTGTCACTGGTTCCGGCAACCAGTACAGTACCGACTTCCAGCCGGTCACCTTCCTTGGCAACACGAACATTCAATTGGGTATGTGTGTTTAACCATTGAGCAAAGTTTTCGGTGAACATCTTGTCTACGTGCTGTGCAATGACGACAGGCGCCGGGAAATCAGCCGGTAATGTTGACAGTACAGTTGCTAATGCAGCTGGTCCACCTGTAGAAGCACCTATAGCCAGGATGTAATTATTACCAGCATGAGTGGATGGAATATAATGCGCGCTTTTATCCAGTCTTTTGGCGCTATTAATCAGTTTTTCAATAGTATTTATTTTTTCGATAAACTGGCTTGCATTATCTGGTGTTCCTGTAACAGTAACAACAGGTGTGTTTACAGCATCCAGTGCGCCGGCCCCCATGGCTTCGAAGACCTGAGAGGCATTGCCATCAACAGTAGATGTCACCAATAAGATGGAGCAGGGGCTTTCTTTCATAATTGCACGTGTCGCTTCGACACCATTCATGACCGGCATGATGATGTCCATAAGAATCAGATCAGGTGTGTCATCTGCGCACATTTTGACAGCTTCCTGACCATTCTCGGCAATCCAGGCAATTTCATGCTGCTGAAAGGAAGAAACGATCTTCTTCAGGACCTCAATGGCCATTTTTGTATCATTAACGATGGCTATGCGCATGTCGGTTCCTTTAGTTAGCCTTGCCGATGAGTTCTTCTACTGCATCAAGCAGGGTCTCATCCTGAAAACTGCCCTTGGTGAGATAATAATCTGCACCAACCTCAAGTCCACGCAGACGGTCTTCTTCACGATCCTTGTAGGAAACAATCATAACGGGGAGTTTGTTTAGCGTGTTGTCTGATTTTATATGCTCTACAAATTCAAATCCGTTCATTCGAGGCATATCAATATCACTGATCACCAAATCATATTCGCCGGTACGGACGGCATTCCATCCATCCATGCCATCAACAGCCACATCAACACTGTAACCGCGAGTTTCCAGCATATTGCGCTCTACTTCACGTACAGTAATGGAATCATCTACAACCAGTACACGTTTCTTACTGGTGCTTAAATGTTCACGTTTATGAACATTGGCAACACGTCCACCTGAAATAAATAAATCGATAGAACGAATCATGTCATCAACATCAACAATCATTGCAGGTGTGCCGTCATCGAGAATAGCTGCGGTACTGATATCGCGGATCTTGCCAATCATAGGATCAATTTTCTGAACCACCATGCTGCGTTCCCCAAGGAATTGATCAACGACAATGGCATAACGATTCAGTTTTTCACCAATAATGACAATAGATACCTCGTCGCCTTGATCAGGGATTTCTCCCTTGAGTTCAAGTACCTGTTCCGCCGAAACAATCCCGATATGTGAATTATCAAGCGTGAAATACTGACGTCCCTCAAGCACTTCAATGCTTTCCTTGTTCAGCTTCAATGTGCGATCAATTCGCGCAAGCGGGAATGCATATGGTTCCCCACAAATATCAACTAGCAGCGCACGGATTACCGAAAGTGTCAGTGGCAGTTGTAGCTGAAAACGAATGCCCTGACCAGGTGTTGAGGTAGTACGAATGACACCACGCATTTCCTGAATGACGCTGTGTACAACATCAAGACCGACACCGCGCCCGGACACTTCTGTAACATTATCTCGTGTCGAAAATCCCGGCAGGAACATGAAATCAAGCAATTCAGCTTCGGACATTTTTTTGACCATTTGTTCAGAAGCCATACCCTTATTAATAATTTTTTTCTTCAGCGCATCAATATCAACACCTTTACCATCATCCTCAACAATAATGGACAACATGCCTGAGCTGTGCATGGCTTGAAGTTTTATTGTCCCTTCTATCGGTTTGCCCGCTTTTTCACGTTCTTCAGAAGACTCAATGCCATGATCGACGGAGTTACGTAACAGGTGATTCAACGGTGCCTCGATTTTTTCCATAATGTCACGATCGACCATGGTATTGAGACCCAGTATTTCCAGTTTTACTTTTTTCTCTAGCGAGCGGCCAACATCACGCACCATTCGTTGAAAGCCATGAGTACCATCTGCAAAAGGACGCATGCGGCTGGCAATCACTTCCCGGTTCAGTCGACCTGAAAGATTGTTCAGGCTTCGATCAAATGTTTCCAGTTCTTCCAGTCTTTCTGAAAGCGTGTTACGACATTCCACGGCGTTTTTACGAATATCAGACATCATCTGTAATAACAGATCACTCGTGTTTTCGTCATAGGCAAGTTCACTTAGCTTGTCTATTTTTGAAAACAATTCGCTTTGACGTCGTTTTAATGCAAGCAATGAATCGGCATAAGGGCGTAATCGTCTTGATTCAACAATTGACTCACCTGCAAGACCCATAAGCCTGTTCAACGATGAACTCGAAACCCGGACAGCAGTATCAGCTGGCTCGGTATTAATTTTGTCTGCTTTCTGATTGGATGTGACTACCGTCTTTTTACGACTGGTTGATTTTTTGTCGGAAGTGATTGCCTGTGCCTTGCCAGACTCAACAACTGGTTCAGAAGGCGTTGTTGCAGGCTCAGCTTGCTGTGTGTCGAAATCGAAATCCTGGCCAAGCGATGCAGTTAATGCATTAACTGCGGTTGTTAAATTCTGCCTATTAGTTTCATTTGATTCCCATGTGGGCTTGCCTGGACTCAGATTGCTGACAATTTCTCCAGCAATTTCTGTGCATTTAATCAGACCAGCAATGTCATCAGGAGTTAACTGAATAGCCTTGTCTCTGGCCGAAGAAAAACAATCTTCCATTAGACGGCCAAGTTGTATAATTGAATATAATTCTACAAGGGCAGCACCACCTCGTAGTGAGTAGGCCGCTTGTCTAAGATACTCAAAAGATTCTTTGGTGAAATTATTCAAATCAAGCGCATCCAGACCGAAAGTGATGGCATTGATATGCGTATTAGCTTCCTGTTTGAATAAATCAAGCATTAATTCATTATCAGTGATAATTCCAGTATCATTTATATTGACTGTTTCAGCCGGGCTTGCATCTTCAATGTCTGGAGTTTGCTTTTTGACAGTAGTTGAGGCTTTTTTAGTAGTCGTTTGATTAATGATGTTTGATACATCATCTACAAATGATTCTATATCTGAAGCATGCTCACTGAACCACTCGGGAGAAATTTCAGGTGATAGCTGGGAAATTTCCGACAGGATATCAACCCCGTGAAGAAGGGTGTCGATATCATCGTCATTAAGCGTTATTTTTCCTTCCTGTGCGGCAACAAAACAATCTTCCATGACATGGGCAACCCTGACGGCAATATCAACATCGACCATGCGAGCAGCGCCTTTTATTGAATGTGACGCGCGCATTAATTGTTCAAGATGCTCAGCTGAACCCGGGTCGTCTTCAAGCGCGAGCAGGCTATCAGACAGGATTTTTGACTGTCCTTCAACCTCAATTCTGAAAAGATCAAGCATTGAAACATCACCGTAATCATTTTTTCCGCTCATTTCAAACTCCTTTTAATAGAGTTAAAAATAAGCCCCAAATCAAGACATGCGACATTATTGTTTTTCACCTTCAACATGCCGGTCGTAAATGTAGCCTTGGCATTGGCAATCGTTGCCGGAGGTGCAGTGATATCATCATCGTTATAGCGTGTTGAACCAAGCACTTCGGATACCGGAAATACAAACTGTTGATCTTCATGAGAGATAACAACCATCCTCTCATAGGATTTGTATTTACTTGTTTGTTCAATCAGTTTTTTACCCTTGTGTATGCCAAGCAGATGACCAATTGAAAAACATATTTTCAATTCGCCGCGTATATTGACAAGCCCACGTAACGCCTGTGACTTGCTGTGTGGAATGGAATGTATAGCTTTAATTTCGGTGACTTCGACAATCGCATCGTTTGGAAAGGAGTACCATTCATCGCCCAGACGAAAAACAAGTGACGACTTTGAACCTGCACGACGCTGTTTTTTCTCATTACTGTATATTGTTGCCCAATCACTAAGATATTCTTCGGATAAAGGCTGCTCCAGAATCTGTTGTCCTGACTGTGAAAATATTTCACAATTACGGCAATGGATAACATTATCCAGTTTTTCACAACGTGGCGTTTCCTTGCCCCAGACCCCGATATGGTTCCAGCAATCATTAATCTCCAGAGATTTTCTTTTAATTTGATTATCCATATATCAATCTGTTTGTTAACTGGCCTTGTTTTTTATTCTTGATGCACGTTCATTTATATTCTTTGAACCATTTATATCACCAAGAAGTTCAAGCAATGATGACAAGTGAACCATAGCTTCATAATGTTCAGGATTAAGATAAATAACCTTTTTAAGGTAGTCGACAGCCTGTTGTCTGTTACCTGTTGCCTCACGTACCAACGCTAATAAAAAATAGGCCTGTGTATCAGGACCTTTGTCACGCAGGTGTTCTTCACAAATCTTTGCTGCTTCTACAAGATGGCCTTCATTTGCCAGTTTTGCAGCCGTATCAAGGTCATGGGCTTTGCCTTTGCCTTGAGTATTGGCAGGTATAACTGGTTTGGTGACTGAGGAGAATGGCCTGGCCAGAGGTTTCTCTTCGATCTGCTTCCTTGTTATTCCGATACTTCCTGTTGAGGTGCTCTTGTTCTTGAGTGAATTCGCCAGCACATGCGGATCCGGTTTACTGAAGGCAAATGCACCGGGAAATTCTCTTGAAGGACTCCATGATCCTATCAGGGCACCACCTTCAGCATGCCCAACAAACAGGGTGCCATCCTTATTCAGAAGATCAGACAGGCGTGTCAATACATCGCTTTGTGTCTGACGATCAAAATATATAAGCAGGTTTCGGCAAAAAATAATGTCATAGTTTGATCTGTTTATTTTGAATGACGGGTCAAGCAAATTGGCGCGCTCAAACTTGATACTTTTTTTAACACTGTTGTCAAGTATGTATCCTTCCGGCGAATCGATAAAATACTTGTCTCTGAATCGAATGTCATCACCACGAAAAGAATTCAGTCCGTAAATACCAATAGAAGCATATTCAATGTTTCTTGAGCTAATATCGATGGCATCAATTTGAAATTGATCACTTCTTAATCCGTTATTCAGCATGACCATTGCAATTGAATAGGGCTCTTCACCGGTAGAGCAGGGTGCACTTAAAATTCTGATTTTTTTACCTTTGGTGGTTTCCTTTTTGTATTTATCCTTGACTATTTGATCTAGCGCCTGAAATGGTTTGTTATCACGGAAAAACCATGTTTCAGGAATAATTACTTCATCAATCAGTTTGTCCAGTTCGGATCTGGAGTGAATGATTTCATGATAATAGGCATTAATATCGGGTTCACCACGGGAATTCATGCGTTTTTGTACGGCACGACTGATGGTGGCCGAGCCGACTGAAACGGAATTAAGCCCCATCGTTTTTTTCAGCAGTGACTCAATCTCGGCCTGTGACATATTATGCTCCAGCGCTCTTTTGCAGACTGGTAAGCAGAGACAATTTGTCAGCAACAAGTTCTTCCAGTTGTACAACCTGAATCATTATTTTGCTGTCAATTGCAATATTGCCGAGATAGGAAGTTTGATTTGAGGTTATATTGGTATTAACAAAATCGCTGTCCGGCTTTTTAATCATTCCTTCTATATGTTCTATTATCAGTCCGACAGTTGTACCATCAGACATTTTTGTAATGATGATGCGGGTGCTCATGTTACGTGTAAATTCCCTTTCCAGAAGAATGCGGGTAAGGTCAATTACCGGCACAGGAGTGCCACGGTAATTCATGATGCCGGCAATAAAGTCTTCACTTTTAGGAACTGACTTGAGTTCAACGAGAGGAGTTATCTCGACAATATGACTGGTGTCGAGAGCGTATTCTTCGTTATCAAGATTGAATCGCAGGTACAGCATAATGACACCTTCATGCCTGTTAGGTTTTGATCTTGAATCTGGAGATACCACCTTGCAATCCCTGAGCTGCATCGTTAAGCCGGGCAATGGCATCATTAGATTGGCGTAGTGAATCGGCAGTTTGTTGTGTTGCTTCATTAAGCTGGATCATGGATTCACTAATCTGATCTGCGCCCATTGTTTGTGAATGCATACCTTCATGGACTTTTTCAAATTGAGGAAGAATGGTTTGTACTTTTTCAATAATCTCTGATAATTGGGCGCCAACCTGACGTACATCTTCCACACCTTTACGGATTTCATCGGAAAATTTGTCCATACCCATTACACCGGCAGAAACAGCAGACTGCATTTCCTGAACCATCTGTTCAATATCCCATGTTGCAACAGCAGTTTGATCTGCAAGACGACGAATTTCCGTAGCAACAACCGAGAACCCGACACCATATTCACCAGCTTTTTCAGCTTCAATAGCCGCATTAAGTGACAACAGATTAGTCTGGTCTGCAACCTTGGTAATTGTGGTTACCACTGCATTAATGTTACTCGCCTTTTCATTCAGAACAGCGAGTTTGGATGTAATAGTGGATGATGCCTCCACCATGTGATTCATGGTGCCTTCCATGTGGCTCAGGGCATTACGACCAGATTCTGCAGATGAGGCTGTTTGTTCAGAAACCTTCGTAATATTGTCCATTGTATGCAGCAGCTCTTTGGAAGTAGATGAAATCTGTTTTGTGGTTGCGACGATTTCATTGGTTGTTGCTGCCTGTTCGGTAATAGTAGCTTCCTGCTGTTTTGCGGTAGCGGCTATCTGGGTTGCAGATGAAGTCACCTGAATACCGGATTGCTGAACCTGTTTAACCAGACTGTTAAGATTGGTGATCATATCAGTCACAGATTCAGACAGTTCAGACATCACATCCTTGTCACGGAACACCATCATTTCGCCAGTGAGGTCACCTTGGCTGGCCATTTCCACTACTTCGTGAATCAGGGCTGCCTTACCTTCAATGTCCTCGGCAGTCTGACGTTCATGCTCAATGCTGTCATGAATTCTTTGCGCCATGGCATTAAAGGCTGTGCCAAGCTGACCAATTTCATCATTTGAATTTACTTCTACGCGTCTGTCAGTTTCACCCTTGCCAAAAAATTTTACAGTATTCATAAGTGATTTGAGCGGATGCAGGGTGTATTGAATAAAAAAGAACAATGCAAGCAGACTGACAATCAATGCAGCAACAATACCGGAGAAGGTGATTATTTCTATTTGTTTTCTCTCATTATATGAAGTTGTCGCATCATTAAGGCTGACAAGATAAGCAATCCTGTTTTTATCATTATCAAGAATTGGTTGACGTGTAAGCGTGTAATGCTTGTCATTTAAGGAAATAACTTTCATTTGGTTATTATCCGATCCAACCAGTTCTGACATTTCATAGGTAACCGAAGTGATTAGCTCTGGATTGGTACCGTATTCGATTTTTCCATTTTCCATTACTATGTAGGCATCAGAGCCGTCATTGGCCTTGAAGTTTTCCAGAGCGGTCTGAAGATTTTTTTCATAAATACCCACACCTACCATCTTGCCTCTTGCGTACAAGGGGAAAGTGATAGATGCGGTAATATGTTTTTCGTCCCTTCTGATTCCTGAAACGATACGACCATCAGTAATACTACCTGCTACAAATTTATCATTAAGCATATTCGCAGAGCCGTGATCAGAAGATGAAAAAATAATCTGTCCACTCATGTTTGCAATATAAAGGTCTGAAATCTTGTTACCAGAACTTAAGCGCTTGTATAGAGAGGTTGCCATATCAGATATTTTATTTCTGTTATCGTCATTCAGGTTTTGTATTAATTCCCTGTTGCGTTGCAAGTGCAGAATGCCCAGCCTTAATTCATTCAGTTCCTGCTTTGTAATTTGTTCCCATAGCATTTCCTTGCCATGGAAAGTGGCGTTCTTGTATCTGATTTCCAGATCATTAATGGAAAAAATAGTCGCAATAAAAATTGTCAGGACAACGAGGATTGATGTCCCAACAATGATTGACATGAATTTTGTACGCAATGGCAAATTAGATAATTTGAGATCCTTCACCTTTTTATCCTTTATGAATGTTGCATCTACCGGACTACTTCCCGCTGTAAAGTGGGAACCCCCAACATCATCATATGATGACTACTTGATGGGGCTATCGGCAGAAAATGCCCTTAACTTTAACGGGTTTTCAATGACTTAGAGAGATACGTGGTTGCATTACCACCACGTTATTGAGGAGATAATTTTTAAATTACTATTGCTGGTGACAGGATAACTTCTTGTAATAAAAAAAGTTATCTCCAGCCCTGATTTCAGACTGGTTCTAAAAGTGTTACTAGCAAGCTGTTTCCGGTTTCTTATTACCGGCTTTGTCGTTGTTTTTGCCAGATTTTTTCAGCACCATTTCCTTGAATTCATAAATCAGATCCAGCGCCTGTTTTGGGCTGAGTAAATCAGGCTTGATTTCAGCCAAGGCCTCCACAATCGGGTGCTCCAGATGGATGTGTATCTTACCCGCAGGCTCATTATCAATGGGTATGTTTTTGCTTCCGGAGTTTGTTGTTTCCAAATGCATGAGTCGCGCCTTGGCGGCATTGATGACATCCTCGGGAACACCGGCTAATGCGGCCACCTGCAAGCCATAACTTTTGCTGGCGGGGCCCGGTTTGACTTCATACATGAAAACAATATTGTCATTGTGCTCCTTTGCCTCCAGATGAATATTGGCAAGCCCGACTAATGAATTTGCGAGTGAAGTCAGCTCGAAATAGTGTGTGGCAAACAGGGTAAAACATTTCGTTTTCTTTGCCAGATGCTCGGTGCATGCCCAGGCAAGGGCAAGGCCATCATAGGTGCCGGTACCGCGACCGATTTCATCAAGCAAGATCAGACTGTGTTCTGTTGCATTATTTAAGATGTTGGCTGTTTCGGTCATCTCAACCATGAAGGTAGAGCGACCACTGGCAAGATCATCCGAGGCACCAATGCGGGTGAAGATGCGATCAATCATGCCGATACGCGCCTTACTGGCAGGAACAAAACTGCCGATATGCGCAAGCAGGGTAATTAATGCCACTTGTCGCATGTAAGTTGATTTACCCCCCATATTGGGGCCGGTAATGATCAGCGTGTGATTGTCGGCATCAAGAGCAATATGGTTGGGCACAAAGCGTTGCTCCAGCAACTGTTCAACCACCAGATGACGACCTGCTTCAATGGACAGTTCTTTTTTATCTGTCAGTGTCGGGGTATTTAACCCAAGTGTGTCTGCACGTTCAGCCAGATTGGTCAGCACATCGAGTTCGGATAATCCTTCAGCAGTATTCAATAATACGGACAAATGGCTGGACAGTGTCTCGATCAATTCATCATAGAGTTTCTTTTCCAGTGACAATGCGCGCTCACGTGCACTCAATACCTTGTCTTCGTGTTCTTTCAGTTCTGGTGTGATATAGCGTTCACTCGCCTTTAATGTCTGACGACGAATATAATCTTCCGGTACATTCACTGATTGGGCACGTGATACCTCGATATAAAAGCCATGTACCTTGTTGTAGTTGACCTTGAGTGTGTTAATACCGCTGCGCTTGCGTTCCCGTTCTTCCATATCAATCAGAAACTGATCCGCATTGGTACTTAATGCCCGTAATTCATCCAACTCCTGATGGAAGCCTTCCTTGATAACCCCGCCATCACGCACGACAACAGGAGGGGCTTCAACAATAGCACTGGAAAGTAATTTGTGAATTTTGGGGTGCTGTCCGGTTTTTTCAGCCAGTGATTGCAAAAGC
>Ga0224501_10000914_pt1 | contig 22745 bp, 14 predicted proteins | sample SF_Oct11_sed_USG_4_FD_169105 | JGI IMG/M metagenome (GOLD analysis project Ga0224501, IMG submission 169105) | Sediment microbial communities from San Francisco Bay, California, United States - SF_Oct11_sed_USGS_8_1 | ecosystem: Environmental > Aquatic > Marine > Sediment | place: USA... | reverse complement strand
AAAAGAGAATCCATCTTATCAGAAATTTGCCTTAGAATATTTTGAATATTTAGCGGCTTTGAACAAACCGGGAATGAAGATGGTTACTGAAAAATGGCAAAGAGCTGGATTGAAGTTACATATCATCTCTGGCATTAAAAAGACTATCAATTCAGTACTTAGAGGTGAGATTAAAAGGATTTTAGCTAAAAAACCATTGCCAACCGGAAAGCAAGAGAAAATGGCGATTGGACTTACCGAGTATCGAATAATAATTGAGCGAATCGAAGCCGAAGCTCATAAGCTTTTATGTGAATTGAGCATTCCTGCGCCCTGGTTTTCACTTTATAAAGGTTTTGTTCGCGAATGCTATAAGGCATTGAAGAAATATTATGGCAGGAATCAGGGATTATTGAATAAATCCGCCTTAGGCGGATTAACCGATATTGTGCGCAAATGGGTAAAAGAAGGGTTAAAAGAAGATGTATTATTAAAATTACAGGAAAACGTTATTTCGGTCTATAATAATTTGAGAATGAAAGGGATTGTTAAGAATTAAATAAAAATGAATCGTAACCACAGATTAACACAGATGGACACAGAACATGAATAATTGGCGATTAGAAGAAAAAGAACGTATTAAATTCTATAGAATCAACCCTTCGCCCGGTTTAAATTTGGTTTTTACAACTCGAAATCCAGGAGTGTCAAAAGGTGGTTATCGAAGTTTAAATCTATCTTATGATGTGGGTGATGACCCAGAGAATGTTAATAAGAATTATGTTCGGGTTAAAAAGGCTTTGGGTATTGATAAGATTTTTACCTTGAAACAGATTCATTCGAATAAGATTTTCTATTTAAACTCAAATAATTTCAAAGAAGAATTAGAAGGCGATGGATTATTTACTGACGAAAAAAGATTAGCAATCGGAGTTAAAGTTGCGGATTGTCTGCCAATTTATATTTTTGATAAGAAATATAAGGTAATCGGTATTGCTCATGCCGGTTGGCGCAGTACTTTGGCTCAGATTGGTATGAATTTAGTAAATGCAATCACTCAGAAATTTGGATTAAGCCCATCTGACCTGAATTTCGCGCTCGGACCCTGTATCGACCAGCCTTGCTATGAGGTTGGATTTGAACTCCTTTCTCGGTTCTTTAATAATCTGCCCGGTTCGGAAAGTTTCTTTGTTCAGCATAATCGTAGACTATATCTTGACCTAAAAAGTCTAAATGGTTTTCTTCTAGGGAAACTTGGACTTACTGAAATTGCTTCTTTAGATTATTGTACCAAATGCAATCCTGATTTCTTCTATTCGGTGCGTCGGGATGGTATATCCGGTCGTAACCTTGCCGTAATCTATTTTTCTAACAAATAAAAAGGGCTGAGCCGAAGCCCAGCCCTAAATAATTGTTAGTGTTTAGTTGGTCACAATGAATTTCGTGCGCGCTTCGAATTTATCCGCTTTCATCTTCACAATGTAAACACCACTGCCCAGTTCTCGACAATCGGTATTGACTCGATAATAACCCGGCGCCTTAGTTTCTGAAATTAAGCGTTTGACCACTCTTCCGTTGATGTCATAAATCATAAATTCAGCCGGACTTGGTTGGGGCAAGGCATAGCTAATCATAAGATTATTGGACGTAGGATTAGGATATGGTTTAAAAAGTTCGAATTTTATCGGCACCGTATAACCCCGGACCGCGTCTGCCATGCTCGGCGCAACTGTCAGCCATTCGTCAACCGCATCGTTATCAGGATTCTCATCGGTCTCAAGATAGGTCGCCGCATCCTCATTATAGTAACCAGCCACAGCAAGCCATGAGTCAAATGTTACTGTATCAATCTCACCCGCACCTAATCTAACACAACGGAAATCAGAGTATGCGCAACCAATATTGAAGAAGACGTAAAACTCTTCATAGAATCCACCAAAGTTCTTCACGACAGCAGTTGGTATTACGGTACTATCCGCAGTTATTGTGCCAAGTGGTTCAAGTATCTCAAGTACTCCAACATCATGCCCAGCCCCAGGCTGAACCTCATACTCGACTGCAACCTCATAAAGCACTGGTGATTCGTTAACTGTGCCACAACCCATCTCGACTTTGTATTGGAAATAATGATGACCCGGTGTGGTTACCCCTGAAATATCAAACTCACCGTTTGGTGGTCCGACCGGAACATCAAATGGTCCTTGCCATGGATTAGTCTGAATCGAAGATGCGTCGGCACCTGACCTAACCCAGAGTTTACATATCGTACCTGTCGGTCGCGCCCCGTTCCAGTGCAATTTTAGCCAGGAAAGTGCGTCGGTCTTCTGAAGAATCGAAGACTCAAGATAGCCATAAACGGCAAATTGGACGTCGATTACGTTCTCCCACCAGGCAAATTGACCCCCCTCTCTTGTAGCGAGAATATCCATATCGAAATCGGAACCACCTGGTTTATAATCTAAATTTGCAACAAAACACCAGTGCGCGTCAGGAAAGCTGTCATCAATCTCATTTAGAGTAAAAGTATTCAAGGGGTATTGACGGAAGAAACCGACCTTATTATAAACACCAACCACATCCGGTATACCATCCAAATCAATATCTTCACCGATACAGGCATCCGAATGATTATAGGCGTCGGTTCCGGTGCAGATGGTATGTTTTGTATAATTGGTACCTGAGCCGTCATTCTCATACCAAGCCATCTCCGGAGTAGACGCCCACTGAAATCCAATGAGCAGGTCTTTTTTGTTGTCATTATTGAAATCACGAATCGAGATGCCATCAATATCATCAGCCCCGGGCACGGTCCAGCTCGGCGTACTCGAGAAAGTGCCGCTGGAATTAATATAGACATCACCGCTATTGAATATATCGAGATAGTTATCATTGTTAAGGTCACCCAGATTAACCCGCCACCAGTTACCGGTATAATTGATGTTTTCCCGAGTGAAACTCATCGAACCATTGTTCCGCCACAGGTCGAGTTTATTACTGGTCGACCCATAAATAACGATATCCATATCACCATCATTATCAACATCGCCGACATCACAAGAGGTTCGATCATAATTGGTGCTTCCGATGGCGTGGAAGGTGAAGTTGAAACTACCAGTATTCTCAAACCAAACCGGACCTGGTGTCGTCGGTACTACGATATCCGGGTCATTGTCGTTATCAAAATCACCGCACCATATTAATCCATAACCAAAGTCACCCGGTATGGCATAGCGAGTCTGGTATATATAATTTACATTACCGGTTTCGACCATTTGGTTCTTAAAAATTCTGACCGAGTCTCTAACTGAAGCCCAAGCCGCAAGGTCAAGGTCGCCATCGCCATCAAAATCAGCCGGATATATTCCGTTACGTCCATCTATGTATGAAGCGGTTTGAATAATGTGTTTTATCCAACCACCCGGCATAGCTGTTCCTACCAGCGATATCTGCCCTGAGACATTGTAATTGATGCTATCCGATTGATAGAATGCCGAGCCCCAAGTAGTAACCGGGCCCAATATGCCTGGACCACCGACCCAATCGGTCTGGGCTTCCACCGCTTGCGGCAGAAGCAGGGTTATTGCTAAAAGTATGTTCATTTAACCTCCATTTCAAAAGAGCTTTAGATTTTAAAACGCCCCGTTTTTTTATAATTAAGTTGTGTCTCTGAAATATTGTCTATTATTTGGTTGTTGCAGTTTTAAATTGCTTTCACCAAATAATTAACTATTTTCCGAGACAGGCGCTTAACAGTTGTTCGGTTTAGTATAAAAATAGTTACAAAAAACCAAACCACTAATGTATACCTTTATTGGAAGACCTTGTCAAGAAAAAAACGTTAATTTTTGGCAATTTCGTGCCGTTTTTCCGTAAAATGGTTGGTATTTAGATAAGATAATTCTTTTTTATTGCAACCTCTTTTAAACAATTTAATTCGTCGCTCTAAAAAATAAAAAAGGGCTGAGCCGAAGCCCAGCCCTAAATAATTATTTGCGTTTAGTTGGTCACAATGAATTTCGTGCGCGCTTCGAATTTATCCGCTTTCATCTTCACTATGTAGACTCCGCTGCCTAGTTCTCGACAATCGGTATCGATTCGATAATAACCCGGCGCTTTGGTTTCTGAAACTAGTTCTTTTACCTTACTGCCGTTGATATTATAAACCGAAAGTTCAACATTACTTGGATTTGGCAGACCAAAGTTTATTGAGATTCGATTCGCGGTCGGATTAGGATAAGGTTTAAACAACTTAAAGTCGATTGGTACCTTGTCTCCTGAAATTCCATCCAGAGGTTCATTAACGGTCAGCCATTCGGCAACCGCATCGTTATCAGGATTCTCATCGGTCTCAAGATAGGTCACCGCATCCTCATTATAGTAACCAGCCACAGCAAGCCATGAGTCAAATGTTACCGTATCAATCTCACCCGCACCTAATCTAACACAACGGAAATCAGAGTATGCACAACCAATATTGAAGAAGACGTAAAACTCTTCATAGAATCCACCAAAGTTCTTCACGACAGCAGTTGGTATTACGGTACTATCCGCAGTTATTGTGCCAAGTGGTTCGAGTATCTCAAGCACCCCAACATCATGACCAGCCGCAGGAACCACCACAAATCTACTATAAGCAGTATCATTAGTTGGATTCTCATCGCCATCAAGCATGCTGTAGCACATAGCACTATAGGTGCCGATTGCTGCAGTCCAGGGTGTAAATTCCAGTGTATCAACCTCACCCGCATCAAGCGTGATTTCGAGGGTTTCACTATATACCTGGTCAATGTGTAACGTTTTAACCACTTGATGACTCATCTTATCGACTTTATAAACCGCTGGCTGTTTAACTACCAAGTTGTATGTGCTTAAATCAAAAGTAAACACGACATCAAAGGTTTCGGTCTCGGCACCAAAGTTTTCAACTACTGCGGTTGGGGTTACCGGGGTTCCTTCAAAGACTGTGCCGGTCGGAGTAAGCATCTCGGTCACACCAACATCATGGACCATTCCTGAGGTTACTTCGAATGAACCATATACGGTATCATTGGTCGGGTCATCATCACCAGCAAGTTGGCTATAAGAAAACGTATTATAAGAACCAGCCACTGCGGTCCAAGAATCAAATTCAACCGTATCAGTAGAACCTGATGCAAGGTTGGTTACAGTCTGGGTGTTACTATAGCCAGTGAATTCGAATTTAACCGGGAAGGTTTCAGTGTAACTGCTGAAGTTATGAACTACTGCCTTTGGGGTAACAACTGAACCGACAGGGATCGTGCCAGTCGGGGCAAGAATCTCGGTTACTCCAACATCATGACCTGGTGCGGCAAACTCTAACGGTGCAAAGTCGGCTCCGTAACCAGAATAATAGACATCAACACTTAATAGGTCGGATGACTGGACTTCGATTCGGCGAGCCGAACCATTAACTGTTACAGCATGCGTCCCGCCAGTATTTAGGGTTCCTGACCATAGAACAATATTGTTGTTAAGGTCCTTTATGGTTATGGAGTTATTATCGCGATAGGATAGGACATGGACATTCACACCAGCACCATTTATCGGAAAGACAAAATAGTTGCCAGCACCAAAACCGGTTGAATCTCGCATCGTTGTGAACCTTGCATATCCTGAACCTGACCAAGATAGGTATGGGGCAACACTGACCGATACGTTTTTATCGCTTGTTACTCTGACATATTGATTTTGTATCGTCTGGACACAGGCAATCTCGGTTCGATTTATCATACCGCTGGCAATTGTATCTCCAGTATCCATATAGGTTACTAAATAGCTGGTCGAGTCCTTCCAGGCAACAATATTGAGGTCGTTCTGCCAATTACCAATCCGACCCACCCAGGTATAGAAATCAGTGCCAACAAAAGGTCCGTTGCGTGCCGGAACACTATATTCCTGGTCAGCATAACTTAAGACCGAAACCGGATTTGTTGCCTCAACCTTTAACCATTTGTTCAAAGCAGTCGAAGTCAACTCGGCTCGCTGACCATCATCCAAAGTAGTGGTTAATAATGTATCACCATTAGTAAGGTTGGTAACCAAAACCTCGGTTCCATTGGTATAGGAGAAGACGATAAATTTCTCGCCACCCCATTCATAAGGCGGCATAAAGGTAAGAAATTTATTGGCAACCCCTTTGCCATCTTCATCTTTTGCAAAATAACCAGCAACATGAGCTTGACCACTAAGAAGAGAATATGGCTCAGAACCCGTAATATTGTAAATACCAGCTGAAGTGGTTGTATAATGATACTGGTCCTGGTTCAAGGTCCCGGTCCAGAAACCAGAGAAGTTCGTACTGTCGTGATATGAGAAAATATGTACTTGTAAGAAAGTATAAAATAAAGAGTTATAGTCAGTAAGAAAAGTCGCTCTATCAGGCTGTGAAACTTGATAAAAAGGCTGAAGCGTTACTCTGTCCATCTCACTTGTTCCTTGTTTTGGTCCACCTGGAATTGGTGTAAAACCAAAAGCAATGCCCATCACGAGAAAAAGCATGATGATACTAAGCGTTAATTTACTGTTCATTTAACCTCCTGAAATCAGGTTGCTTAAATTGCTGCAAAATGGCGCCTCAGAATAGTATTTTTTGTTTTTCCAGGCTCCTCTTTTCAAAAACCAACAAGGAGCAGGCGCCAATCCATTTGTGTTTAACTTTTAAACACCGTTGTTATATTAGCTTCAGTAGCAGTATAAACCAGCAAATAGACCTGTCAAGTGGAAATCTTATAAAATTTGGTAATAATTTGTCTTCAGGATAGGTTTTTCTTGGTTTATCTTTATATCAATTGACCTGGTTTTAGCCAGTGCACTATTATTTTTATAAAAATTGGAGAGTTTATTCGGTTTTTTCTTCAGTAGTTTTGTTTTCTATCGGCTCGATTTTAGATTTGCCTTGCCCTTGTTTTGTCCAATACTTTTCCAAATATTCGTCGCGCACCCTTTTCAGTTCAACCCTTGGGAATAGCTGCAATAGTTCCCAGCCTAAGTCCAATGTTTGCTGAATTGAGCGGTCTTCGTATTCTCCTTGAGAAACATATTTCTGTTCAAACTCGTTGGCGAATTTGAGATAGAGCCGGTCCATCTCAGACAAAGCCGCTTCACCTAAGATGACCTGTAATTCTTCGGCTTCTTTGCCCCGAGCATAACCAGCAAATAACTGGTTGAATAAATCAGAATGGTCTTCTCGAGTCTTACCTTTACCAATACCTTTATCCTTAAGTCGGGACAAAGACGGCAAAACATCGATTGGTGGAGAGACTTTTTTACGCTGCAGACTACGAGACAAGATTATCTGACCCTCGGTAATATAACCGGTTAAATCTGGAATCGGATGGGTCTTATCATCCTCAGGCATGGTTAAAATCGGCATTAATGTAATCGAACCATTCTTGTCTTTAATCCTGCCACAGCGCTCGTAATTTGATGCTAAATCAGTATAGAGATAACCAGGATACCCTCTTCTACCTGGTATCTCTTTTCTTGCGGCTGAGATTTCTCTTAATGCCTCACAATAATTGGTCATATCAGTTAAAACCACCAGGACATGCATTCCACATTCATAGGCAAGATACTCGGCAGCAGTAAGCGCGGCGCGTGGTGTTGCAATCCGCTCAATTGCCGGCTCATCAGCCAGATTTAAAAAGAGAACGGTTCTTGCCAAGGCACCGCTCGTGCTAAAATCTTTTTGGAAAAATTCAGCTTCTTCAAAAGTAATACCCATTGCGCCGAATACAACGGCAAAAGTCTCTTCTTTGCCTAATACTTTTGCCTGACGAACGACCTGGGCTGCTACACGGTTATGGGGTAAGCCTGAACCAGAGAATATTGGCAACTTCTGACCACGGACCAAAGTATTTAGACCATCAATTGCCGAAATCCCGGTTTGGATGAATTCGTCAGGATACTCTCTGGCATATGGATTTATTGGTGCGCCGTTAATATCCTGCCATAAGTCGGGTATAATTGCTGGTCCGCCATCTCTTGGTCTGCCCAATCCATCAAAAACCCTGCCCAATATCTCTTTTGATAATGGAATCGTTATACCCTTGCTTAGGAACCGAATCTTACTTTGTGGTATGTCGATTCCAGCGGTCCCTTGAAATACCTGCACCAAAGCTCGGTCTTCGTCTACTTCCAAAACCTGACCCTGTCGAATCTCGCCCGACGGCAAATAGATTTCGACCAATTCTTGATATTTGACCCCGCTTACTCCAGAAACCAACATCAGAGGTCCGGCGATTTCGGTAACGGTCTGGTAGTCTTTAATCATTTTACCTCTTCGGTTTGAGTTAATTTCGATAGTTCCGAATCAATTTCGCCCTTTATCTTCTTAATCTTTTCCAGCTCGTTTTCGGGTATATATTTCATACGGGCAATCCTTTCTAAGACCGCTAACTTTTCAATATCGGTAATGTCCGCGCCTTTTTCCATCGTGTCTTTTGCCTTTTCATAAAAATAAAGGATTAAATCGAGCATGGCTGATTGTTTGGAAAGCGATGTATAAGTATCGATTTCATGGAAAGCGTTCTGATGCAAGAAATCTTCTCGAATCGAACGCGCAACTTCTAAAATGAGTCGGTCGGATGGCGACAGGCTATCCTTGCCGACCAGTCGAATAATCTCTTCCAGCTCAGCCTCTTTTTCTAAGAGTAACATGGCGGCTTTTGCCTGGTCAAAAAAATCTTTCGCCACTTTTTCGGCAAAGAAATCCTTTACCGTGTCGGTATAAAGCGAATATGAGTTAAGCCAGGATATTGCTGGAAAATGACGGGCAAAGGCGAGTTTGTCTTCGAGTGACCAGAAGACTTTTACCACTCTTAAAGTTGCCTGAACTACTGCATCGGACAAATCACCGCCTGGTGGCGAGATTGAGCCGATGACTGAAAGCGAGCCGGTTTTATCCGAATCGCCTAAGGTTCGAACCGAACCAGCCCTCTCATAAAATTCGGCAATCCTTGCCGAAAGATAGGCTGGATAACCTTCTTCGCCCGGCATCTCTTCTAACCGACCCGAAATCTCACGCATCGCCTCAGCCCATCTTGAGGTTGAATCGGCTTGTAAAGCTACCGAAAAACCCATATCGCGAAAGTATTCGGCAATCGTGATACCAGTATAAACCGAAGCCTCGCGTGCCGCAACCGGCATATTTGAGGTATTGGCAATTAAAACGGTTCGCTTCATTAAAGGTTGACCACTCTTCGGGTCAGTCAATTTTGGGAATTCTAATAATACATCGGTCATCTCGTTACCGCGCTCACCACAACCAATAAAGATGATAATGTCTGCATCTGACCATTTGGCAAACTGATGCTGGATTACGGTTTTGCCAGAACCGAACGGACCAGGTACGCAGGCGGTGCCACCTTTGGCAATAGGAAAGAATGTATCGATTACCCTTTGACCAGTAGGTAATGGCTGTGATACCGGAAGTTTTGCTTGATAAGGCCTTGCTCTACGCACTGGCCAGCGCTGCATCATGTAAATCTCTTTTTCTTCATCATCGGTTTTTATTCGGGCAATTGGTTCGGTTACGGTAAAATCACCTTCTTTTATCTCGACAATCTCTCCAGAAATTCCAGGCGGAACCATAATCTTTTGGGTGACAAGTTCGGTCTCTGGCACACTACCGATTACACTGCCTAGTTTAACCTTATCCCCTGCTTTTTTTTCTGGTTTGAAGTGCCAGCGTTTTTTACGATCCAATCCCGGAATATCAATGCCTCGGGTTATATAATCGCCGACTTGTTCCCGAATTATATTTAACGGTCGTTGGATGCCATCATAGATTGCTTGAATCAGTCCAGGCCCTAATTCGACCGACAACGGCTCAAATGTTGGATAAACCGGGTCGCCCGGCCCAATACCACCGGTCTCTTCATAAACCTGAATCGATGCCAGGTCGCCTTCAAGTCTAATTACTTCTCCAATTAACTTTTGGTCGCCCACCCTAACTACGTCATACATCTTGGAACCTGCCATGCCATTAGCCACTACCAAAGGTCCAGAAACTTTTACAATTGTCCCTTTTGTTTCTTTCATATTAAGTTTTATTGAATAACAAATCGGCTCCTATTGCTTTTGCTACTAATTTTCTCAAACGCTCAATCGTCATCTCGACTTTTGCGGTTGGTAGCGCGATAAAACAAGGAACCGGTGATTTTCTGGTTCGTTCCATAATTGGTCGTAGAAAAGGAAATAAATCTGGGGTAAAGAAGATGACCCTGACCCTTTCCTTTAATAATTTTTCTACCAGTCCGGTCACTTCTTGGCTCGGATGAATCGGTACGATTTCTAAGCCTAATGCTCGAAACGGCAAAATAGTATCACGCTCACCAATCACCGCAATCCGGTCATGCGCAGCCTTTGGTTGTTCTTGGTTGGTCTCTGAATCAAGCATATGCTAATGATTCCCTTATCTGGTCTTTATTCGCTTTACTCATGATTCCTTGATATATCTTACCAAGGTTTATTATTTCGTTTTCCTTATAAAGAAAGTAACCAACCAGAGGCTCAAAGCCAAAGGTAAAATACCGTGCCCGGCGAAGAAAAATTAGAAGATATTCTGCTGCCAGCCGTTCAAATCTTTGAAATGATTTGTTATTCATCAAGTATTGCACACCATCATTTACCACAAATCGATACGGCGTAAAAGAGAATCGTTCGATAACCGCATCGGCAGAATCAGTAGGAAGTTCAGGAAAATATGAGAATTTAATTATACCGCCTGGTATAAATGCCTGATTGAATAGATTACGTTCTTCCTTAGATATCATTACCCGAAGAAAGGTTCGAATGTTTTCTAAGTCGATTCGATGTTGATAAAACGCATGAAGAAAACCGCTAATTTGAGCAAGCGCGATGAGATAAGTCATAGCTGCTTTATCTATTTCAATATCAACTAGGGCTGGGTCATTAAAGGTCTCAAATGCCGCAATCGCCTGGGCGGTTCCTTTTTTAATAAATTCAGGAATACGCATACGCCAGAATACCGATCCTTCTTTTGCCAGCGCGGTTTGAATCGTTTCTTTTAATACTACAACCGGTATTGCACCAAAAGATGAAATAAAAATTTCTGGTTGGGCTGCCTTGGCAAGTTCTGTTTTAAGTAACAGCTTCAAATTATGTAAATCTTCTCGATGCATAAAAAGGTTCAATACCGAGTTGTCTAAACAGTACTTCTTTAAGAACTGGAAATTTTCGTTTCGGGCATCGTTTAATATTTCTTGGGTCGATGCTTTTTGAAATTGGGCATAAGGAGAATTGGCTAAATGTTTCAATAATGTTTCTTCGTCTTCAGCAGCCACAAATTGTTCATAACGGGTTCGGTCAAAAAGCATCGCTTCGCGGGCTCGGACCCTGCCAGTTACAAAAGAATAGCGATTATCTTCACTGGTTTTCTCCATCAAACAATTATCATATTCACAAATTACCGTTTTGTCAATAAGTTTTTAGGTCTTATGAGTAAATTCAGATGATCTTAATCACTAACAAATATACCTTCAAATTAAAATTTTGTTCAGCCTCTTTTACAACAATATTATTACTTATTTAATAAGAATTGTTGTTGTGGTTGTACTGTGAATAATGTTCAAATTGTATAACTATTTGAAAATAAGGAACTTACAATGTTGATAGATAAAAATATGCTCTGGAAAGTGTGGTTGAAAGGTCTGGTTTAGGTATGTTATTCACGCGCATGCACGAGAATTTCAACAGCTTATACACCTTTTATCCCCAAAATTAAATGGTTCAAGCGCTCATCGGTTTCTATATCCTGAGTTCTCATTTGTTCAATCTTATCGCAGGCGTGCAGTACTGTTGTATGGTCTTTTCCGCCAAAATAGGCTCCAACTTCTTTTAAAGACAGGTTTATTAACTTTCGCATCAGATACATCGCTATCTGCCGGGCTAAGGCTACATTTCTTGTCCTGGAATCGGATTTCAATTCAGAAACCCGCAGATTGAAATCATTAGCAACTTTCTCAATAATCTTTTCCTTAGTGACAAAATCGGTTTTGGGCACTATCGCATTTAGTGCCCTCTCTGCTATCTCTATTGTGATCTTTTTATTCTGTATGGAACTGATCGCAATCAATCGGATTAAACATCCTTCAAGCTGTCGTATATTTGAATTCACTCTGGATGCTATTGAGTAAGCTACATCCTGGCTCAGTTCAAACCCCTCCTTTTCTGCTTTTCTCCTCAATATCGCAATTCTTGTTTCAATATCTGGTGGTTGCAGGTCAACCACTAATCCTGCCTGCAACCTTGATGCTAACCTTTCTTCTAAGGTCGGAATTTCGTGTGGTGGGCGGTCCGAGGTAAATGCGACCTGTTTGCCCTCGCCATGTAAGTTGTTAAAAATATGAAAGATTTCTTCTTGAAGCCGTTCTTTGCCCACCAGATAGTGTACATCGTCAATCAAGAGTATATCCTGTGACCGGTATTTGCTTTTGAAATTGAGTGTATTTCCTCGCTCAATACCTTGAATCAGTTCGATGAATAATGTTTCGGCTGCAGTGTAATAGACTCTTAGCCCTTGTTTTAGTTTCTTGGCATGATTTCCAATGGCATGTAATAGATGGGTCTTACCGAGTCCGACACCACCATAAATCAGTAATGGGTTATAGACCTCGGCTGGTGACTCAGCTACAGCCTTACATGCGGCATAGGCAAATCGGTTACACTCTCCAACCACAAATGAGTCGAATGTGTAACGTTCCTGAAGTTTTGTAAGATAGGGTTGAACTTTGATTGAACGAATCTGGGTAACCGCATGGCTGTTCTGAGTTGAATCTTTGGTACAAAACACTACCCTTAATTGAGTATTTACTGTGTTCTTGGTTGCCTCTTCAATTGCGTTAAGATAATATTGTCCAATCCAATCTATAAAAAAACTATTAGGGACCTCGACTTTTAATATGTTGTCTTCTAATTGAATGCCCTTGGTTGGTGCTAACCATGTGGCAAACCCATCCTTGCTTACCTGTTCTTGTAAGACATCAAGGATTCTACTCCAAATTAAGGCGGCATTGGTTAGACCGGTTTTAATTTCAGATTTAGACTCAACCATTTCTTGCTTCACAGAACCTCGCTCCATGCTTCATATCAGTAATCATTGTTTATAACCTATTGAATTTATAAAGGTTTCATTTTGGATAAAAAACACGACCAAAAACAGTAAATTCTGAACGCTTTTCCACATAGTTGTCCACAATTCTTCTGGTCGTATATATTTGTTAATAAAGCAGTTACAGGTCATAAGAATTTTTTTCCACAAATTGTTTAGTAAAAGCAAATGCCGAAGCTATAATATTTAAAAAACCGGAAAAGTCAAGACCTCAATTGCCTAAACTCAATATAATCAGAAATTATTTTAACCCTTTTTCTTAATTTAATCATTCTCAGAATAAGTACTCTAAACCAGACGATTTGTTCATTGCACTGGGTCGTTAGAAGCAAAGTTTATGTTTCACGTGAAACTAAATATTAATTAAACCCGTGATATGTTTAAGTGGGGCAGAAAAATTCCTGTCTTCATTCTTTATTTAAGATACAATCTAAACTTATAATCTTTGGGCTTAAATGTGCTTTTCGTCTAATATTCCCATGTTGTGTCTAATTTTGGGCATAAATAGATAGTAGTAGTCTACGTTTCACGTGAAACGTAAACCACTCTGTTAAAATATTGGTTATGTTCTCAGAAATTGCCGTTTAACTTCTAGTAATTCGAATATTCTTACAAAATATGTAAAATCCGAGTTGATTAACGGGCGTGAACAAATAATTTTTAGGCAATGATAGTTATCAGCAGTGTGGGTCGAACCAGCTGACTTTTGCCTCTAAAAAATCTTTCCCTTAATATTTTTGTGCACTTTAATCATCTGATTTATAAGTAGAAATCGCCCAGATATTAGCTAAAGTCTTATTTTTTAAAATTGATTTAGAAAAAAAAGAACATCTAGAAAATATATTAAAAACACTAGCATTTTAAAGGGATAGAATCTGTAAGACTTTATAAATTAGAGACTTAAAACATCAATAGGGTTTAACGGTAAATTTGTATTTAGTATATTTGTAAAGAGAAAACCTTATATGTGTTCGTCGCAACGTATTTGTCTTGTATTGTATTTTAAGTTTCGGTTTTTATATTACTTAGGTTGTTAATCCAATATTATTATTTCTTAGGTTCTTCTGGTTCTTCTTTCGCGGTTTCTACTTTTGAAGGTTCAGGGGTAGTTGGTGTTGTCGATTTAGTTTCTAGTCTTTCTTCTTCTGATTTTTCGAGCAGGTTCTTATCGTCTTTCTTTTTCACTAATACTGAGTATATCAACACATTTCCAGAAAACCAGGTGGCAGCAGCATAGGAGAGAACAAAAAGCACGATGCAATAGAAAGCGATGCCGAAAAGGATTGAGCCAACATCAGTTGACCAATTGACCCATGTATAATAGGAAGGCTCGATTATCATCCCAGCTCTAACATAGACAAGTAATCTTTCGATAAATGTTCGTATAATTTCTGGAGTCCAGATGGGTAAGTTAATTTTTAGCATATGAGAGCCGTTAGCAAGCATGTCATAAATTTTAGCTCCGGCAAATACATGAACAACGACCGAGCCGATTTTGACGGCAGCCGCCGAAGCTAAGCCAAGGATGAATGCACCAGCCCTTGATAATACCCATAATAAAGCACCGTATACAACCAAACGCCAGGGTTGTTCATTAAAACAGGAAAAGACTTCGAAAAGAGTATCAAACGTATCGTTTTTAGTTGTGCCAACAATAGATGGACCAAGCATAAGGGTGAAAAAGAATACAATTAACAAATAGACAATGAACAGTGCTACGGCAAAGGCTGGTAAAGCCATGATACCGACAAAGATTTCGCCAAAGAAAGGTATGGCGCCGATTAGACTGAGGATTAGGCCGCAGATAACTAGAGCAATGACGAACAGCAAGGGGAGAATCGGACTTAGCAGTAACGCATTAGCATTTTGAAATGCATATTTAAAGGATTCTTTTATTTCAAAAAACTCGTCACCACGCAAATGCTCATAGGTTACTTTGCTAACCGCTGAACCGGTAATCAGGAAGACGGCGAGAAAATAGATGACGCCTACCGCCCAGACAAGCCAGGAATACCAGGGGTATGCTTGAGGAAAGGGCAAGAGACGATATTCAAGCCAAATTTCCTGGATATTCCAACCAGCCAGAAGGTAAGCGACATAAGAAATTATACAATAACCAGCAAAGCCGATTAAATACCCCAAGAAACACATCCATATCTTCTTGGCCGAAAAACCTAATCGGCAAGCACGGAAGAGGTCTTTATAATTAAAATGGAGTTGAGTCATTAACAATCTCCTTTCTTTTATTTAAGAACCAGCCGAGCCAAATACTCAATGTTAACTTATGCCTCCTTTCTAAAATTTCTGTGTCATGCGAAAGAACAGGTAAAGGATAACGGCTAAGCCGAACAACATAATCACCCAAAGCCAACGCAGCCATTTCAACCAATTGTAACGATTCTTTTCTGGAAACAGGCGGCGTTTAAACTGAATCATTTTGTACTCTTAAATAGAACCGACCAACTTCTATGGCTCAATGATTGGAAATTACTGTTAACCGAACCCACATCGCAACCGTCCCATTTGCGCACGTCCAATGGTAAAAATAAATTTCGTCTATGTCAAGAGGAAGTATTAAATTTATTGACATCTGGTTAATTTCAAATATTCTTTGCCAACGATTAGCTCAATGAAGACAGAAATTCCAAGAGACCATCTAAAAATAAAAGATGTGGAAAAACTAAGTCGAGAAAGAATCAAACTAAGAATTTCCAATCGTGGCAAGAACAAAATAAATGTTGCTCGAATGAAATTGGAGCGTGCATTAAAAAAGAGGATAACAATTTATGGAGTGAATACCGGTTTTGGCGCATTGTTAAATGAATCAATAGCTGTCCAGGACCAGAAAGTTCTTCAAGTGAACCTCATAATGAGTCATGCCTTAGGTGCTGGTTCGCTATTCGAGCTGCCGGTGGTCCGATTGGCAATGTTCTTGCGGGCAAATATGCTAGCCAAAGGATATTCTGGGGTAAGGTTAGAACTAATCCAATCTATGATTAATTTAATCAATCGAGATGTGATACCAGTGGTTTACACAAAGGGTTCGGTAGGCGCTTCTGGTGATTTAGCTCCATTAGCATTTATTGCTTTAGTATTGATGGGCAGAGGCGAGGCTTTTTATCAAGGTAAACGAATGTCGGCAAAATTGACACTGAAAAGAGCTAAAATTAAACCGATTCAATTTGGAATAAAAGAAGGGCTTGCTTTAATCAACGGCACAGAAATGATGAGCGCACAGGCGGCAATTAATGTGATTCAGGCTGAACAGTTGATTAACATTGCTGACATTGCCGGTGCTCTTAGCTTGGTTGCCTTAGGCGGTAATATTGAATCATTTGATGACAAGTTTTCAGAATTAAAACCTTATCCTGGTCAGAAGATAAGCGCTAAAAACCTCCGAGCATTAATTTCTTCTAATTCAAATCCGGACTCACTCCCCGAATCGGGTCTCCCTAGAGGGTCGATTCGACAGAACGCTTACAGCTTACGCTGCATGCCTCAGGTCCACGGTGCGGTTCGAGATGGAATCGGTTTTGCTCGAAAAATCGTTGAGATCGAAATGAATTCGGTGACTGACAATCCAATCGTATTTGATAGAGAAATAATTTCGGGCGGTAATTTCCATGGTCAGGCTTTAGCTTTAGCCATGGACAACTTAGCCATAAGCCTCTGTACTTTAAGCGGAATTTCGGAGAGGAGAATAGCTCGATTATTGGACACCAACCTGTCTGGACTTCCAGCTTTTCTTATCCCTAGACCTGGTATTAATTCAGGCTTAATGATGACACAACTTCTTGCTGCTTCAAATGTTGCTGAGAATAAAGTCCTGGCAACACCGGCTTCAATCCAATCTTTACCCACTTCAGCCAATCAAGAAGATTTTGTCAGTATGGGCATGGATGCAGCGCTAAAGGCAAACAAGGTTTGTGAAAATACCGAGATTGTTTTAGCTCTGGAATTAATCTGTAGCTGTCAGGCGATTGATTTGGCGAAAAGAAGGCTAAATCGAAAATTAAAAAAATATTATGATTTAGTAAGAACAGTGGTGCCATTTTTTAAAAAAGACAAGGAACTTACACCATACCTACAATTATTGTTATGCAAATTAAAAACCATTAATTCTGAGAAAAATTAAATTTTTGCAAAGATTCGTTTTTCAATAAAGAGAAAGCATCACAAAAATTTGGTGTCTCACCAATTTTAAGTCCTCAAAGACCTGATTGTTATATTTTAAACCGAAAGACAGATATCAATAGTGTCGCATATATTTTTAGTTGGCAAAAAACATAAAAATAAGGCTAAGCACTTGGAAATTAAATACTAACATGTCCGGGTAAATTTTCCCAATCAGGCACGAAATTTGCTAGTTATCTATTATCATTGGTTTTCTATATTTATCCTCCTGCCTCAAAATAATTATATCTTTATTGGGTTTCTTGTTAGTAACTGAAAATACATCGGTTAGGGAAAGCTGGCGAGTTCGGGGTTAGAACTCAAGAGTTAAAATGCTTGCCTCAATATAGGAGGGTTGGCACAGAGGGGGGGTCCGTGAATACGGATTAGAAGGCAGGGGGTGGATACTCCCGGGTTGCTCCCCCAGTAACCCGGGAGCTTCTTTTTTCCTCCTGATTAGTTTTCAATACAATCAATGCTCAATGTCCACACATAAACCAATTAGTAGATGACCTTCTATTTTGTATTATCTTTTTAATGACAGTATCGAATTGTTCAATATAATAAATGACTTTGATTAAGAACATCGGTGAAATTGCAGCAATCGGAACTGCTTTTTGCTGGTCATTCGGCTCAATTTTTTTTACCATTGCCGGAAGACAGATTGGGGCTAATGTCGTTAACCGCACAAGATTGGTCCTTGCCCTATTACTTTTAATGCTTGTGCATCTAATCAATTTTGGCAGCTTTTTACCAATACATGCTTCGAGCTCGGTTTGGTTCTGGTTTGGATTGTCCGGGATTATTGGTTTTACCATCGGCGATACAATGTTATTCAATGCGTTTGTTTATGTCGGACCTCGATTGAGTATGCTGATGATGTCCTTAGTCCCGGTCTTCGGCACAATCATCGCCTGGTTCTTATTAAATGAGCTCTTAAGCCTGCCAAAGATTATAGCGATAATCATAACTTTAGCCGGGATTAGCTGGGTAGTGTTTGAACGCAGGAATGTACGCCTTACGGACAGGAATAAAGCTCAATTAGAAGCACATTATTTGAAAGGTATATTATTTGGTTTAGGCGGCGCATTTTGTCAGGCACTCGGTCTATTTTTTTCAAAGAAAGGACTTGCCAATAATTTTTCCCCTATTTCTGGAAATCTAATAAGAATCTTAATCGCAACTGCCACAATCTGGATTATACCATCAATTCAAGGGAAAGTTATTGATTCGTTTAAGAAACTTAGTAACTCGAAAGCCCGGCTCGGAGTTTTGGGCGGCGCTATATTTGGACCATTCCTTGGTGTCTGGTTATCGTTAATCGCAATTCAACATGCTTATATTGGCATTGCTTCAACTTTAATGGCGTTGCCGCCAATTATTTTATTGCCGCTCTCATACTGGATTTTTAAGGAGGAAATAACGCCAAGGGCAATTTTTGGGACAATAATTGCAATTATCGGAGTGGCATTACTTTTTCTTATTTAAACCACAGAGAAAGCAGGGGTTTTAAACAAACAATTACTAATTTTCCAGAAATCGTTCATGATTTGGGTTATTGGAATTTGGATATCATTTCGGATTTAGTGCTTAGAATTTAGATATTTATTGTGTTTAACAGCACATTGAAAAGTGTATTGCCAATACACTAAAAATCTACCCGAAATTTCGTCTATCTTCTTAATCGTCCATCGGTTATCGTATTTTCGTCAAAGGGAGGGGGTACCGTCTAGGGGGTGGTCTCCTAAGTAGACTCGGAGGTAGACTCGGGAGCAGACCCCGGATTCGACTCAGGGATAGACTCGGAAGCAGACTCAGGAACCGACTCAGGAGCAGACTCGGTAACCGACTCAGGAGTAGACTCCGGGGCAGACTCGGAAGCAGACTCGGGAGCAGACAGGGGGGCAGACCCCTAAGCAGCCTGGGATACAGACAGGGAGGCAGACACATATCAACATCTTAAAATCAAAAGCTATGTTTTGTGGCTAAAATTTTCGGTCCAGCACACATTTTTTTAGAGGGACTTCCCTGAGAAACGAGGGTGATTTGCCCCAGTCCCGACCTAAAAGAATCGAGGCAAGGATGCCTCTCCGACATTTTTCTCTTTTATCTCAGTCTCTCTTCGGTTAATTTCTTCTCTCTGCTATCTCTGCGGTTAAATTTCTTATCCGTGTCCATCCGTGGTTTCACTCTCTGCTATCTCTGCGGTTAATAATTTTCTGTCTTCTTAGATATAGAAGAGTCGAAGCTTGGAAGTATCTCTGACCAATAAGACAAAGATGTCGGGAACTTATTGATTCGTATCCTGATATTAGTTAGGAGCAGAATTTTTATCTTAGAAGAATAAATTCCTTTGTTTCAGCTACACTTCCTTCTTTCTCTAATCGATAGAAGTATACACCAGCTGGTAGCTTTCTGCCAAAGTCATCGGTTCCATTCCAATTGACAGAGGGGGGAGAAGTAGGGTCAGGTCTTGACTTTGAGACATTAGAATCTTCCCTTTCCACTTAAGGTGACAAAGTCTTAATGTCAAAATTCGACTATCTGTTCCCGAATATCATATTGCGGCATGAAAATTATTGACAATTTAATAGGATGCTCTTGCAATGCTTCTTTTTAACGCTCGTATGTATTCCTTTCAATATCCCTTAAAAAGTCTTTTATATCTTGAAGAAGAACCTTAATATCTTTTAGTGCGGTTTTTATTTCTTCTAAATCATATTTTGTAATCTCAGCCATTTAACCTCCTTATGTTTAGCGAGGAGTTGGGAAAAGCGACTTCCTCTGACTTTTGTCTTGTTTAGTAGGCAATTACAGAAATGCTCCCCATATTTCTTAGCTATTGTCGAGCAGGTTATTTTCTCCACTAGTTTTGAATTCTTACCCACTTTTTTCATAAACTCAATTTACTGAAACTCGGGCTGAAGTCAAGAAAACAGTTAGAAAAGAAATAAATCACGGATGAACACGGATAAAACTTATCCTGAGCCCATTGACTTAAAAGAAACGGAGAAAAGGGATTATATATTAAACTAAGGTGTTGACTTTTAGTTTATACTCGGATATTCTGCCAAATTAGGGAAATTGATTTGCTAATGAATTTCAGGTGCATAATTATCACCACTTTCGTAATCAACGTATGTGAAAGGAGTTTAAAATGAGTATTACAATTATCCTTATTGCAATTGGTGCTGTGGCATTAATATGGTACATTATATCAACCATCCGTATCTGCGAAGCTTTGCGCAAGAGAAATATCAAGGTGAACTACTTCCTTCTTAGGCTCTATGCTTTGAAATATGTGAATCAATATAAAAATATTACCAAAAAGGAAACCGGTCAGGTCGGTCCACTTTTTTATCACTGGACAATTTCAATTATCACAGTTTTGTTTACCGCCTTTATATTAATTTTCGGTAAACGCATCTAAACATTATTCAATTAAATTGTCTAAAATGTAGGGTTCATGAGTGATGAATATTTTAAGTAAGAAATTAACTGCAGAAATAGAAAGGCTGAATTGTTATCTGAGCAAAATTAACTTCTCAGTCGTTTTGTAGCTACCCACCTCAAAGCAGATAAAGTAGATACCTGGCATAACCTTTTCGCCATACTGGTCAGAACCATCCCAGGAAATATGGATAAACGGTCGAATGTTCTGACTCTCTAAGTTGTCAAACCATTTAATCAGCCTACCAGATGAATTGTAGATTTTTAGACTAACCACCTGCCCTTCTGGAACTTGGCAGCTAATTTTAGTACTCTTGGTAAATGGATTTGGTCGAATCTTTAATTGGATTCCAAGGCTCGAGACAAGGGATTCCGACTCTTCTATCCCAACCAGCACACCACCCTCTTCGTTTACATTAGTATATCCGCTGTGGTACAGGGTTTGACCTCCGATAGCATAAATCTTTTGAGCAATGGCATCAGACCCTAATCCCCAGCGTGCGGTTGGCATTGCTGTTTCACTATTCCAGGAATTCAAGGTTGGATTATAGCTTTCCACATTCGAGAGGCTAAAAGGTGGTCCACCACCAAGCGCATAAATTTTATTATCGATAACTGCTGACGCCAGACCATATCTTGCCGTCAGCATATCTGTCTTAGATGTCCAGCTATCATTGACCGGATTATATTCCTCAACGATTCTGCAGGCAGTTACCCCGCTTGGACACCCGCCAATAGCATAGATTTTGCCGGATATGGCTTGAGCAGTTAAACCGCCACGCGCGGTTGGCATCGGCGTCTTTGTTGTCCAAGAATCGCTGACCGGGTCATATTCCTCGCACACGTTTAAATAAACATTTCCATCATCGCCGCCAATCGCATAAATCTTGTCATTAACCACCGCGACCACTAACCATTCTCGAGGAGTCGACATCGGTGATTTTAAGACCCAACTATCATTATATGGATTGTATTCTAATACCGATGAAAGGACATTTGTACCATCATACCCGCCAATCACATAAATCTTCCCATTAGCCACCCCGATGCCAAAATCTCTTCGTAGGGTTGGCATTGAGCAGCCCGTTGACCAGGTATTGCTTGCCGAGTTATAGATTTCCAAAATATTCAATAAACCAGTCGTATTCTTTCCGCCGATAGCGTAAATCGTTTCGCTCACCGTTGCGACTCCTAAAAAACTCCTTGAAGTCGGCATCGGCGCCTTTGCCACCCATTCAAGGGCAAAGGAAAAATGCAACAAAAAGCCGAACAAGGCTAAACCGATGATAATTTTGTGTCGAGCAGACATCATAACCTCCTTTCCCTTACCTTTGTCCTTCCCTTTTGTGTGGGGGAACGGGGAGGGATTCTTACATACTTTTTTAATGAAGATAATTCGGGGACGCTTTTCATATTTCTATGCTATTGTCAGGTTTTTTTCTCACCCAGTTTTGAATTCTTACCACTCTTTTCATAAACTCAATTTAATAAAACTCGGCCTGAAGTCAAGAGGACTATTTAAGAAAGAAATTAACCACAGATAATTAAATTCAAAATCCAAATATCGAAATTCGAAACAACAGCTAAATTCGAATGACCAAAAATCCAATCATTTTAGGATTTTAACCACCAGATTCTACTCGAAGAGTCCTGAGACCAAAGGAGGCTGCTACTCGTAGAGTCCAGTGAACGAAGCGAGATGCTACTCGCAGAGTCCATTGAGCGAAGCGAGATGAACCCAATATTTTCCCTGATATCCCCTTTTCATCTTAAGTAGTATGTTGGTTTCTGTATAGCAGGATAATTGAATAATCTAGCCCGATATTATCTCATTTTATTTGAATCGGTAATTTTCTAATCCGGATTTTTGACCTTGTAATGATTACGATACAATTCTTTTTATCTTTAATTTCGGTTATTGCCCTGGCAAGTATCTCATTAATCTGGTCGGTGTTAAGGTTACCGACCTTGAGGATGACAACACTCGGTT
>Ga0224501_10000913_pt1 | contig 22768 bp, 19 predicted proteins | sample SF_Oct11_sed_USG_4_FD_169105 | JGI IMG/M metagenome (GOLD analysis project Ga0224501, IMG submission 169105) | Sediment microbial communities from San Francisco Bay, California, United States - SF_Oct11_sed_USGS_8_1 | ecosystem: Environmental > Aquatic > Marine > Sediment | place: USA... | reverse complement strand
TTAGAAACTAGAATATTAACTGTTAAGACAAAATACTTAATATGTCATTCCACACTTCAATAGTAGTTGGAGTAGGAACAATGCATGCAATACAGTTCCTGCCATGCCTAGCTGCCCTAGCCACCACCAGTGTTCTCATAGCAGTTATCATTCGTCAAAAGGGGTCGTACTTCAACGATGTTAAAGGATATCTAGTCGCATCCATTCTTGCGTTTGCAGTGTTTATTCTGTCGGGCCTGTTTCTGCGCTTGATCCCATCTGAAGCCACAGCGCTTTACATGGGTAGAGTCGGCGTTTCAGCTTTTTTGGTAGCTTGCGTTGCAATTGGTTTGTCTGCCTTAACTCTGGAAAAGAAACTTAGGTTCGGTTTTCGTAAAGGCTTTCGTGCACGCGAACTCCTTAGGGAGCCTCTCCTCATGATCTACGTTGGCTTTTTCTTTGTTATGTTGGTGTTGACTTGGGCTCTGATCCCTTTCCAAGTAACGGCGCTGACCAGTTTTATTTCTGGAGAAATGATTTACGTCCCAATATTCGTATCGTGGTATGTGATATCTCTATTTTTAGTCTTCGGTTTTCTTTTTGCATATCCTTGTTACACGCTTCTTTCCCTGAGTCGGTGGAGTGGAGTGAATGAAAAAGCCGCTGAAGCCTTGAGTGGGCACGCAATCTGCTGGATTAGTCTAGGTCTCTTCACGTTCGTTTTTAACGCCTTCATACGTCCGAGTGCTGGCGTAGTTGAGCTCGGCGAAGTCGGTTACCTGTTTTCTACTGTTTTTCTCATCGTGCTAGTATACTTGTACAGAGAAACAACAGTCCTAGAAAATCTGCCGAAGGCGTACTCTCCCATTCGTTTGAGAGAGGGTGAGGTTGCTGTTATGTTATACACTTCAGCCGTGGACAAGATGAAAATCTTGTCAACGTTTATACGCGAGGAGCTCGCAAGCGGTGACATGGTTAGTTACAAATACCCAGACGAGGAGAGTGAAACTGTTAGAGCTAAGCTTAGGGAGTACGGAATAGATGTTGAAAAATATGAGAGAAACGGTACCTTACGCCTAACAAGTTTAACCGAGTATTACATGCCTGACGGAAACTTCGATAAGGAAAGAGCAATCAAGAAGGGACTTGATGAGCGGGCTGAAGCCATGAGGAAGGGATGCAAACATTACGTAGACCTTGATGATGTTGGCGACTGCTCCTTCCTCAACGGTCAATGGCAGAAATACTTGGAATTTTGGGATGACCCCAGATGGGGAGCTCTTCCTGGTGTGGGAATAGTATACAAACCCTTTATCATAGAATTGACCGTCTTCAACGTTGAAGGAATGGGCGAAGGGCAGGTTGCCGACCTCGTTAAAGCTTTTTGCGGTGAGGAGCGTGCGCGTTTGATCGACCTAATAGAACACGCAGACGCTTTTTCGAAAACTTTGGCGCTGGACCACAAGCAGCTGGTCGGGAGAAAGCTTCTCTTCGAGTTTGATCCCGTCTCCTCCTACGAAAGGGTTGTTCGAGATTTTGTGACGGAGGCTACAGCCAACGTGGAGACCGCAGTCGTTTTCACGCCTAGAGGCAGTCCCATACATTCAGCCTTAAGTCAGGACAACAACCTCAGGTTTTTCCTCTTCACGCAGCAGGTGTCGGCTCCAACGATGGGCGACTCGGAGACGGAGATGCTTTTACCCGCAAGCAATTCATCTTTGATGCTTGACGCCCTCGAAAAACTGTTAAACGCAAGCGCTCAAGGGCGCGTGTGCTTGGTCTTCGACAGCCTCTCTGAACTTATAAGTTCGATAGGTCTTGAGAAGACTTTCAAGTTCATCCAATACGTGTTGGAAATGCTTTATTCAGAAGGAGTGACCGCCCTGTTTTTGCTCACCAGCTCTGCACACGATCCGAAAGCAGTTTCTATGCTGAGAGGGATGTTTGAGGACCAATTAGCCTATGGAGAAAAGGGAATACGGGTAGTCAAACTGTCCAAAGCCTGACAGCAAGTTTCGTTAAACTAGCCTTCATTTAGGAAGTGTCACATGAGCGTCTAATTTCGACGAGTCCCTTATCTCCGTCCACCCTTACGTAATCGTTCGTGCGTATAATCTCGACAGGGTTTCTATCAAGCCTATCAACGATTGGTATCGTTTTTCTGTAAAATATTTGTGCCATCAAGGCTCCGCTGGCCAGAATAGGCTCTGTCTCAATGTTGACAATCGCTGCCGGCGCGTTTCCACACTTAACAGCTTCGAGGAATACGATGGCTCCAGTTGTGGAGCCCTTGCCGTATGGGAAAACTAAAACCTTACCTCTCACCTGCTGTCCATAAAGTTCATGCCTTCTATCAATGATCAAACCTGTTTTTGGGTTTAATCCGCCCCAAAGACTAAGGTTCTGCCCGCTGACGAGAGCCAACCCCTCTGCAAAGCCCTTAATCACTCCCTGCCCCCTAACAGTAAGCTTGATTTCCCGCATCGTCGCTCCCAAACCATTTTGCTTATGGTATGAAGCCCTTAATAGCCGCTTCAACGCATTCTTCAATGCTCCCGTATATTACCTCAGTTTTGCAGAGTGCGGGTGCATAATGCGCGCATTTTCCCGAGTTTGTCATCATAGTTTCGAAGCCGTAAATGTCAGTTGGAGAGACCAACATGCAAGTTTCTGTCAAAATGTGCGCGCCACTGGATTCGATAATGTCGAAGTAGCCCATTCTCTTCGCCAGCATTTCCACATGTTTCGTCGTGTAAATCCAAAACTCAGTTCCCCTGCGAATTTTCTTGCCCTTCAATAGAGCCGCCGCCTTTGCAAGCTCCACGATAGAATAGTGTGGGCAACCCACCGCGAAGAAGTCAACTTTTCCAGCTCTTGTTGTACACATTTCCTCCTTAGTTTCTCTCAACTCCCTCAACCCCAACTCTACAGTTTCCTTACAGTTTTCTTTCTGAAGGACACTGCCAAGTTTTTCTGCTTCAGGGGTAACGCCGGGTATATGATAGAGAGCCACCGATCCTGAAGTAGCGGCAGCGGCTCCCATGTTTTTTAGCTTGTCTGTTGAGACATCATAGGGAATTCCAGTGAGTACAGGGATTTTGTCGGCAACCTGCTTGCCGATAAAATAGCCGATCGCCGGGTAGTCGATATCAGTCAACGTTTTGGGTTTAACCTCAATCTTAACCAATATTTCCCCTATTCTGTTTTCATCTAAATGCAGACCGAACTTGGGCACTCTGCCGGCTATCGCAGCAGCCATATCAACAACCGCGGTAAGTCGGTTTGTCCTAGCTCCCATGACAGAGTTGGCGAAGACAACTGCTGAGGATTCAGACCAACCTAAGTGTTGACCTAGCAAGGGGGCGTTACCGTGCAGATAGGGCGTACACGTCCACACCGGAATTCCACCGAGTTTTTCTTGGGCTCTCACAATTCTCATCTGCCTCTCCGCGTAGTCTTCTGGAATCTTAAATTCTCGCCACCGCTGTAGGTCCATTCCGGCCGGATCCAGTGTTGTCGGAACTGAATATTTCGCCCCTAGTTCGGCAAACCTCTCGCATATTTCGACTCCTGCGTCCATGATGTCTCGGTACGGGGTCATAACCGTGTGGGCGCTCGCGATTTTTGCCATTTCTTCTGCTCCGTAGATGTCTCCAACTTCGGTGAGTATTTCCATTGCCAGCCGAACGGATTCTCCACAACCTCCGGCGAGCATCCGTTCCTCCTGTTTTGTCAGATACATACTCGTTCTTCACTATTATTAGCCGGATTGAATACATAAGCGTGGACTATTGAAGACGTTTCTTTCAATTGCATCGTTACTCTTATATCGTCCTTTTACATCCTGAAAGTATTCTTAAACACAGAGACTGAATGATGAGTTTGTTGTGTAAAGGAAAGGAGTAGAGATGGTTAAAGACGAAACTGTTAAGACCTACACTACTAGGACTCAGAAATCAAAGAAGCTTTGGGAAGAAGCGAAAGAGGTTGTTCCCGGTGGTATTGGAAGTGCTGTGCGGTATTTCGAGCCGTATCCATTTTTCATCAGCAAGGCAAAGGGCAGCAGAGTATGGGATGTCGACGGAAACGAATACTTAGACCTCATCATGGGTTATGGCATCAACATAGCTGGACACGCCCACCCGGCGATAGTGGGTGCTGTAAAGAAGCAGATAGAGAAAGGCAGCGTATACACGATGCCCCATGAAAAGACTGCTTTGTATGTTAAGGAGCTGTTAAAACGATTTCCCACGATGAGCATGTTCCAGCTGGCTAATTCAGGCGCCGAAGCCACCATGCATGCAATAAGGGTTGCTAGAGCCTACACGGGCAAGGACAAAATCGTGAAGATAGAGGGGTGCTACCACGGACAACACGATTACCTCCTCATCAGTGTGGACCCACCTAGAGCAAAGGCTGGGCCAAAATGGGCTCCCACACGATACATTCAATCCGAGGGGATGCCAAAAGACACCGTGAAAAACACTCTCGTAGCCCCATTCAACGATGTGGCGGCTATGGAGAGCCTCTTCAAAAAGCATGAGGGTGAAATCGCCGCATTAATAATGGAACCCATAATGTTAAACTGTGGAGTGGTTCTTCCAAAAAAAGGCTACTTAAGGGGCATCCGAAAACTTACAGAAGAATATAACATACTCCTCATTTTCGACGAGGTTAAGACGGGAGTCAGGGTGGCTCCTGGCGGAGCCAGCGAACTCTACAAGATTGAGCCTGACATAATAACCCTTGCCAAAGCCATCGGAGGAGGACTTCCATTAGCAGCCTTCGGAGGGAAAAGAGAAATCATGGAATCGCTCCGCCCCATTGGACGAACCTCACATGGAGGCACATACTGTGCGAATCCTCTCTCAATTTCCGCGGGGCTAGCTTGCCTAACACAAGTGATGACGAACAAAGCGCACAGGTATATGACTGAGCTAGGGAACGAACTAAGTAAAGGCGTAAGGGATGTGATTGAGGATGTCGGCGTCACAGCGTGTGTGAATAGCATAGGCCCTCTAGGATACGTATTCTTTACAGATGTGGAACCCGTAGACTATAGAACCGCAGACGCAACTGACCTTGAAAAGACGTGGGAATTCTGGTTTAACATGGTTAACAGAGGGGTTCTCCCGTGGGGGCCCTGCCATTTCGAACAGTGGTACGTGTCTGTCGTACACACAAAAGATGAAATCACAAAAACTATAGAAACATCGGAAGAGGCGCTGCGTAAAGTTAAAGCCAATTAAAAAGAAAGCAAACATACAAAAGGCGGCTTAGGTAGGCTAGAAAATGAAAGATGCAGTTAGTCGGAATCCTAGAGACATTGTTAGGCTTTTGACGGAGATTGTTGGAAAAGATAATGTTCTATATGAGCAGTATGATTTAATACCTTACTCCCGCGACCGGTGCCCTTTTCTAACTCACCCAAAGCATGGGGTAATACCTCTCGCTGTTGTACGTCCAGCAACTACAGAAGAAGTACAGGAAATAGTGGTGCTCGCCAACAAACACCATATACCTCTGACCCCGAGGGGTTCTGGAACAAACTACGCGGGTTCAGCTGTCCCATCTAAGGGAGGGGTTGTTGTAGATCTAACAAGAATGAATAGGATACTTGCCATAGATGAGGAATCCATGAGCGCGAAAGTTCAACCTGGATTGATTCTTCAAGATTTTGAGGAGGCCCTAAGTAAGAGGGGTTTCACTTTCGGTCATGACCCGGGCAGTTTCCCCTCTGCTACGGTAGGGGGCTGCATATCCACATGGTCCGTAGGGTGGAGAGCTGGCAAGTACGGCGATATGGGGCGCCTTGTGTTGTCTCTCAAGGTGGTTTTGCCCACAGGCATTGTCATTGAGACCAGAAGTGTGCCGAAGTCGTCCACTGGTTTTGACGTTAAAAGTCTTTTCATTGGCGCTGAGGGAGCGATGGGCATGATAACCGAAGCAGTTCTGCGAATACACCCATCGCCTGAAAAAAGAGTTATCCTGGTCTATGGCTTCAAAGACTTTGAACAAGCTTTCAAATCATTACTCAAGGTTTTAAGAGCTGGCTTATGCCCAATGATGCAACTTGTTACAAACAAGGAAGGGATGGAAGGACTTGTAGAAAAGTCAAGGGCGAACGGCTTTGTGATGATTAGCTATGAAGGTGTCAAAGAAGTGGTTGATGCCCAAGCGAAACGTACAGCGTCCATACTGGAAGCAGAAGGGGGCATGAAGATAAGTGATGAGGTTGCCGAACAATATTGGGCAGATAGACATGACATGTTTTCAAAGATGAATCTAGTAGGGGCCGCCGGAAGCATTGACACGGCGGTTCCAGTCAGCAAAGTGCTTGAATTCTACAAATTTCTCGAGGATTGGGCAAAAAGACGAGGAGTTAAGGTCTTCGACATAGCTTCGTGGGTACTTCCTGAAAACTTGGGCATGGATTCCGCTTTTGACGAGTCAGAGGTAAAAGCTTATATCGCAGCGAGAGATGAGGCGCTGAGAAAAGCTCTTGAGCTCGGCGGCACAACTTCATACTGCGTAGGAGTTGGTACTAGGTTTCCACATCTAATGAGAGAGGAACATGGACCCGCGCTAGATGTCTTGAGAGCGATTAAGCGCACATTGGATCCGAACAACATCATGAATCCAGGGTGGCTTAGCCCATGAACGTTCCCCAAAATGTCTACAAAGATCTAACTCTATGCAGCCGCTGTCGTTGCGGCTTCTGTAGAAGAGGCTGCACCACCTATCCAATTCTTGGGGTGGAATCACTAACAGCGAGGGGAAGAAACGCTATTGCACTATCGTTCTTAGACGGATTGATAGATGCCTCTCAAGGTTTGGCGGACAGATTTTTCCTATGCACAACCTGCGGATTTTGCAAGGAACGATGCCCTCTCGAACTTGACACTGTAAAGATAAATGAAAGTTTGAGAGCGGAACTTGTGAAGAAGGGCTTTACAAGACCCGAGCACGATGCCTTCGCCAAAAGCATTGAAAATGCTCACAACCCCTATGGCGAACTCCACGAGGAACGGATGAAATGGTTGCCCTCAGAGGCAGAGGTCGCGGGAAAAGCGGATACTGCGTACTTCGTTGGTTGCACAACAGCCTACAGAAGACCTGAAATCGCTGAAGCCACGGTGAGAACACTAAATGGTGCTAAAGTAGATTTCATAACGCTTCACCCTGAGGAATGGTGCTGTGGGTCGCCAGCGCTGAGAGTCGGAAGGAGAGATTTGTTTCTTAAATTGGCGAGGCATAACGTGGAGGCGATAAGAAAGACTGGTGTGACAAGGGTTGTTACTTCCTGCGCTGGGTGTTATCGAGTCCTTAGCCAAGATTATCCAGAGTTTGTCGGTGAAATCCCGTTTAAAGTTGTCCACGCATCTGAACTCATGGCAGAACTGATTAAGGAAGGCAGTCTAAAGCTGGTGAGAAAGGTGCCTGAAACGGTTACATACCACGATCCTTGTCACTTAGGAAGGCACACTGGAATCTACGAACAGCCTAGAGAAGTCCTAAAATCAATTCCAGCAATAAGATTCGTTGAAATGTCGAAGAACAGGGAAAACGCTCGTTGCTGTGGAGCTGGCGGAGGAGTAAAGGCGAGTTTCAATGACTTTGCCCTGCAGGCCGCCGTGAGAAGGCTTGAAGAAGCCCGAGAAGTTGGGGCAGAGTCTATTGTATCGGCATGTCCCTTCTGCGCCCACAACTTCAGAGAAGTCATTCGTGAGACAGGTTCATCGCTAAAATTCTACGACCTTATGGAGTTCATTCTGAAGGCTATAGAATTCTAGGTTAGGGTTTGAACGTTCAGATTTATGGATAGATACTGAAGTGATGTCTCAGACGGCAGGGTCATGATATGTGGCAACAAGGTTTACCAAAATTGACATGAAAGAAACGGCTATCGTTTGATTAATCTCAAACTTTCCTTAATTTCTTATAACGGGTTAAGTTCTTGGGCGTCTCTGACTCATAAGTCGATTGTTAGCCAGTTGACGTATAAATCGACCCGTTTATTTACGCATTTGTGTCTCCGAGAAATGAGTGATAGTTTTTCTCACTTCATCAGTATTCTCCTCCAAAGCTTCTTTGATCTTGTTGAACCGCTCACGAAACCACTTACGCCTGTGATCTTCTCTGACTATTGATCAAACGGGAGACCTAGGCAGATTATATGGAACCACAGGTCTCGCCATTGACTATCCTCTTGAGGTAGAAGTCGTTGGAGAGTGAAATCAAAGCCGGAGATGAGTGGGTATACTTCACACTGAAGATCAAATCAAAATTCCCCTACGTTTTAGTGAGCAGGAGCTTTTGCTATTAGCTTCTGAAGAACTTAAGCATATTTGAAACGATAGACTTATTAAAAAGGATTTCAAACAATGGCACAAGTGAATAAAATGAGAATATTAGTTCTTGGAGGAGCAGGAGCTATAGGTTCAGAAGCTACGAAAGACTTAGTTAACACAAGCGATTTTTCTGAAATCGTTTTGGGAGACGTAGCGGTGGAGCGGACGAGGGAGTTCATCTCTAAATTGGGTGACAAGCGACTTTCAACTGTCAAAGTTGACGCAAATAATGTTGAAGAACTCGCTAAAGTGATGAAAGACTTCGACATCGTTGTATCTGCCTTGCCCTTCAGATTTGACTTTAATGTGACACAAGCTGCCATAAAAGCCAAAGTGAACGGCATAGACGTCGGAAGCACGGAAGACCAATACGGACTTGACGGTGAGGCGAAAAAAGCGGGAATCACTTATGTCGCAGGCTGCGGAGCCACCCCCGGCATAACCAACCTAATGGCAAAATATGGAATACAGAAGTTAGACTGTGCGGAGGAAGTTCAGATTGCCTTCGCGTCCTTCAGGTGTACAGCAATTGCGCCAGGGCTTCTATATACAACTTTCTGGGAGTTTAATCCAGCAGAAAAGGAAAGAACCTACTATAAAGACGGCAAGTTCTTACGGGTCGGTCCCCTAGAAGGAACAAAGGTTGTCGAGTTTCATGAACAGATCGGCAAACAGGAAGTCTATTACGTTCCTCATGAAGAGCCTAAAACCCTATCTCAAACGTTTCCAGAGCTAAAAAAGATAGAAGTACGAGGATGCTTTCCGCCTGACACCATTGAACTGGTCAAAATACTAGTGAAATACAACTTCTATCAAGATGAGCCCATTGAAGTAGAAGGAAAAAAGGTGAAGCCAATAGACTTCATGTTCAACTTCCTCCTACACAGCCCAGCGGCAAAAGAAAATCCCGTTTGGGCCTACGGTCTAGTCGTAGAAGTGAAAGGGAAGAAAAGTGGAAAGCCCGCAAAAGTCATCCTCAAAAACAGCCATCCACCCATGGATGAGTGGGGAGGAAGATTCGCGTACAGCAAAAACGTTGGGATACCCCTATCCATTGGAGCGCAAATGGTTGCAAAAGGAAAAGTAAAGCAAAAGGGAGTTCTTCCCCCAGAGGCAAGCTTTGATCCCATTGAATTCTTCAAAGAGCTGTCAAAGAGAGGTATACAGATACATGAGAAAACGGAAAAGACTCTCGGTTGATTGTGAAATGTAGCTTTAGGGAAAAACTCGATTTTGTTCGGAAAACTGTGAGTAGAAATTTGGTTGGAGGGTTTAATACACATAAAGAGTGGGATAGAGATGGCAAAAAACATCATCGTTGAAGGTGGATTTTTGATTGACGGAACTGGGAAGTCACCCATCGAGGGCGCTGTTGTTGTGATTGAAGGGTCAATGATCAAGTCGGTGGGCAAGGAAGGAGAAGTTCAAATTCCTGAGGGGGCAGAGGTTGTAAATGCGGTTGGCAAAACGATAATGCCAGGCATGATTGATGCACACGTACATCTTGCAAGCGTTGTTGGCGTTGATCCTGATGCTGCAACCGCGATTTTGAGAACACCACCACATATGCTTGTTCTACACGCTGCCAAAAATGCACGTGAAATGATAGAAGCGGGATTTACAACTGTTAGAGATATGGGCGGCTTGATGATACATTCAGAGATAGTTTCGCTGAGGGATGCTATTGAACTGGGTCTCGTTCCAGGTCCAAGAATAGTGGCCGCCGGATGGGTTGAAATGACCGCTGGACATGGAGATATTATGAACAATTGGTTCCCAACATGGCCTAGGAAACCAAGAGACCCATTTTGCGCTGATGGTCCGTGGGAGATACGAAAACGAATTCGCGAGTTCGCGAGGGAGAGAGTAGACCTCATTAAAACCGCAAGTTCAGGCGATCCACCATATACGTCGAGAAGCTATACATTGGAGGAGCTACGGACGCTAGTCGATGAAGCACACGCACTGGGAATGAAAGTAGCATGTCATTCGGAGTCGACAGATGGGAACAAACATGCATTAAAGGCGGGCGTTGATACTATAGAACATGGAGTTGGATTAGATGACGAAGCAATTCAAATGATGATCAAAATGGGCACAATTCTTGTACCAACTTTGAGCATTTATTCGAGACCTAGCAGTGCGCTGGTATGTGGACATATATGGCCGCCACCGGAGGAATTAAGTGAGATTCGCTCCTCGGCCATTGAGAATTTCAGGAAGGCACACCAGTCTGGGGTCAAGATAGCAATGGGTACGGATACGTATAGGATTATAAGAGACCATTGGGGTCAAAACGCCTATGAGCTTGGGTTGATGGTTGATGGAGGGATGTCTGAAATGGAAGCTATCGTCGCCACAACACGAACAGCCGCAAAAGCGCTCGGGCTAGAAAACAAGATCGGAACAATAGAAAACGGAAAGCTAGCGGACATAATAATAGTAGATGGTAATCCATTGAAAAACATAAAAATTCTACAAGACAAGGAAAAAATCCAACTTGTCATTAAAAATGGGAACATTGCAGTGGACCGCGTGAATAAAGACTAGGCTTAGAATTTTGAGAGGTCATGCAATTGCTAGATGCGTCTAGAATATTCTCAAGCGGAAATGTGATATACAAAGATTAATGCTTTGGTGAAGAAGTCTTGAATCCATTTTCCAGAGTTATTCACAAGCTATTTCATTCCTCCCTTTTTTGCCAATATTAACATGCGCAATATCTTTAGGTATTTTTATCTACCTCTATAGAGTAGAAAAGTAGAGAGTCTGCATGATGAGAATGCTAGATTTAAACTCAAAAGCAGTACATTTGTCAATGGCGTTTAGTCTTCATAAAAAAGATAAGAAAAAGAAAAATGATGAAGACGAGTCTGAATCTCTCAGCTGGAAAGATATCCTCGCATTTTCAATAGCTATTTTACAAACTCTTTTCCTTCCTCTGCTGATTCTTATTGGAATTATAATTATAATAGCGTTTTTATTATCAACAAAAGCGTTGTATGCCTTATAAGCATCTTCGTGCGCTCTGCAACCGACATGATTAGTTGGCGCACAGTTGCCACCCATCTCTGTTGTTGGTAGAATTTCCTATTTTGTAATGGAAACCTAGAGTGCAGTTGAGTAGCTCCCTTTGGTAGGGCTCTCTTAATTCGTTAAAACGTTATTTTCTCAAATGGCAAGCCACAAGGTGTTCATCTGGACCTCCGATATTGATAAGCTTAGGTTCAACCTTTTCACATGCGGGTTCCGCGTAACTACACCTTGGATGGAAGCGACATCCAAGCGGAGGGTTAACTGGTGTTGGCACTTCGCCTCGCAAGAGAATCCGCTTTCGTCTAATTTTTGGATTTGGAACTGGAATGGCAGATAACAAAACTTCTGAGTAAGGGTGTTGAGGATTATTGTATAGATCCTTGGTTTTTGCGATCTCTACTATCTTGCCAACATACATGACCGCGACTCGATTGCATACGTGTTTAACCACACTTAGGTCATGAGAAATGAACAACATGGTTAGTCTAAACTCTTTCTTCAAGTCTTGCAATAGATTGAGGATTTGTGCTCGAACGGACACGTCTATAGATGATACTGGTTCATCTGCGATGATTAACTTGGGATTAGTCGCCAGAGCCCTTGCAATTCCTATTCTTTGTCTTTGCCCTCCACTAAACTCGTGTGGATATCTATGCATGTGTTCATGAGGCGACAATCCTGCTTTTTTAATCAGCTGAGAAACTTTCTCAGTTTTTTCATTTTTCTTCCTTGCTAGGCCATGGACCTTTAACGGCTCGCTTACAATGTCATAGACTGTCATCCTAGGATTCAGAGATGAGTATGGATCCTGAAATATGATTTGCAACTCGCGTCTGAAGGTACGCATTTCCTTTTTTGTTGCTTTGAAAATATCTTTTCCTTCAAAAAAGACTTCTCCTGCCGTTGGTTCAATTAATCGTAGAATCGTTAAACCAGCAGTGGTCTTTCCGCATCCGCTTTCTCCTACTAAACCTAGCGTTTCTCCCTTTTTGACATTGAAACTAATTCCGTCAACTGCGTGCACAAACCCCACTTGCTTTTTAAAGATGCCTGCCTTCAATTGGTAGTATTTCTTTAGGTTTCTGACCTCCAACATTCTCTCGCTCATGCAACGTCTACCCCGACGAGCTTTTAGTGGTATATTTCGTCCACTCGCAAGCAAGCTGAGCTGTGTCCAGGCTCAATTTCAATGAGCTGGGGTTCTTGTTTGTTGCAAATTTCTTTTGCGTATTTGCACCTTGGATGAAAACGGCAACCTTGAGGAGGATTAACTAGCTCTGGCACTGTTCCAGCAATGGCGTCAAGTCTCTCTTTATCCACATCGAGTCTGGGAATCGATTCTAGTAGTGCTTCTAAATAAGGATGCTGGGGAGCCATAAAGGCTGTTTCTACGTCACAAAACTCCATGAGTTTGCCTGCATATAGAACTGCAACCTTGTCAGACATTTCAGCAACGACCCCAAGGTCATGCGTTATCAAGAGAATGGAAGATCCGAACTCTTCCTTCAGATTTTTCATTAATTCCAGAACTTCTGCCTGTACGGTAACGTCCAAGTTAGTAGTTGCCTCGTCAGCGATGAGCAACTCTGGATTGCATGATAGGGCCATGGCGATCATTACACGTTGCCTCATGCCACCACTAAACTGGTGAGGGTAGTCTCTCTGCCTCGTTGCAGCATCAGGAATACCCACTTTCTTCAACATGTCTATTACATTTTTGTTTACTTCGAGTCTATCTAAATCTTGATGTAACTCGATGGCTTCAGATATTTGATTTCCGATCGTATAGACTGGATTTAGCGAAGTCATTGGATCTTGAAAGATCATCGCTATGTTTCCTCCCCTCACGCTTCTCATCTCTTCCTCGCTTTTCTCCAACAGATTTTCGCCATGGAAAAGAATTTCACCTGTGATTCGTCCCGGAAACGGAACTAGCCTTAGTATGGATAAGGCGGTTACAGTTTTTCCTGACCCCGATTCGCCTATAAGTCCTAGCGTTTCCTTCCTTTCTATTTTTAGATTTAATTCATCTACTGCCTTTGCTATTCCGGCATCTGTGTAGAAGTACGTTTTTAAATCCTTTATTTGTAAAATTGTTTTGTTCATGCTTTATACACTCTACCTCGGAGTCTAGGGTCCAAAGCATCTCTTAGTCCATCCCCTAGCTGGTTAAATCCCAATACCGTCAGGAATATCATTAACCCTGGAAAAGCGCATATCCACCAAGCATGTCTTATAAGCTTACGTCCGTAAGCTAGAATACTACCCCATTCAAGCATTGTAGGATCTAATAGGCCTAAGAAGCCCAAGCCTGATGCTAGAAGAATATTGGCTCCTATATTCATCGTTGTGATAATTATTATTGAAGACATAGCGTTTGGTAGCAGGTGGAGTAGAATTATTCGTATATCTCTTGCCCCTATTGCCCTTGCGGCTTTAACGTAATCCAATTCTCGTAGAGAAAGGAATTCGCTACGCACTATCCTAGCTGTAGATACCCATTCAAAACCTCCTATTAAACCAATGACTAATCCTATGGTTCGCACCCTTAACATCGAAATGATCATGATGTACAGGAAGTACTTTGGGATTACCAATATTACCTCGCTGATTCGCATGGCTACCGTGTCAGTGACACCTCTATAATAGCCTGTAATCGATCCGATTATTACACCAATAAGTGTGGATATCAAAGAAGAGAAGATACCAATCATGAGTGAGTTTCTACTGCCCCAAATTACTCTGCTTAAAATGTCTCTACCAAGAATATCTGTACCGAATGGGTGTTCTCTGCTCGGCGGTTGGTAAGATTGAACAGAAGTAGCGTAAGGATCATATGGAGCTATTACAGGTGCCAAAATCGCTATTATGATTACGGTTATTACAATACAGACGCCAAACAACGCCCACATGTTCTTCCTGAACATTTTCAATGTATAACGCCATTCAGCAAGAGTTGACATGTTTTTCACTCGTCACTAATGCCGTATCCCCTACTTGGACCTAAATATGCATATAAGAATACGTTGGTTAGTAAGACAGAAACAAGGACATTTATGCTTGCGATCAAGGTAGCTCCATTAAGGATAATCTTGTAGTGACGCAGCCTCCACGCGCGCGCTTTTGTCATATTATGTGTAAAAGTCATCATGTCATCTCACTTATTCAAGAGGGGTGATATAAAAACTTAGCGCGGGCGGGAGTTGAATAGTTGCTAAAAGCTTACGAGGAAAACCAGCTGTCATAAGGTCTAGTAGGAGATGGAGAAAGCCGGGCCGACCTGTAGATTATGATCTGAAGTAGGATCTCAAAGCTCTGATGCGCCGACAACTGGAACGTATGCTCTGCGAAGCGTGCGCAACTACCGAAACTAGGTGTCTATTGCTGCCCACTTGAGCAAGTGCGCACACGAGCAGATAAAGGGGTCGGAGTTGTGGTTAAAAGAGCTTTTAGGCCCCTGGCATGTGTGCGTGCACCTCATCAAAAAGCGCCAAAAATCTTAAATAGCAACAGGACTCGAATAGCCAAAGAGGTTTTTAGATGAAAACTAAGCCCAAAGTACTAACCGTAAAGAAAGTCTCGACATCTTACAACATCAGTGTACCTATCAAACACTTAATCGACTTTCCAAATTTGGAAATAGGAATGTGCGTAGAGATGGGACCGAATATGGAGACAGTTGTCTTCTCAATGGAAGAAGAAGATGATAAAACATTCACGACATACTACGGACCATGTCATGAACTTTACTATGTCATTGAAGGGGAGCTTACCATGTACTGGGGCAAAGACGCTGAAAAACTCAGGTCGGGAACCTCAGAAAAGTTCGTAATGCATCCTGGAGACATCGGCCACTGGGTACCCGGATGGAAGTATAGAGCCAAAAACACAGGAACGGTCCCGGTAAAGTTTTTGTATTGTATTACTCGAACACCACCAGGATATAAGTACAGAAGAACACCCGGGTTAGGTTAACGAAGGTTAACCAGATTTTTTTGGCTTTTGCTTTTTTAACTGCCTTAAAATCTCAAAAGTAATCCAATTTTGTATATTGTTGGAGCTAATAGAGTCCAGAAAAGAATTCCAAAAGTACTGGTGTTTGAGAATCAAATCTTACTTTTGTTTTTCGTATACTATTTTTCCGTTGATAATGGTCATTTCTACGTTTATATCTTTTATTTTGTCTATTTCAAGCAATGTTAATGGATCGTCTGACAACACTGCCAAATCGGCTAACTTGCCTATTTCAATTGAGCCTCTAGTTTTTTCTTCAAACCCTGCGTACGCGCTGTTAATGGTATACATGCGGATGGCTTCCATCACCGTGAGACGTTCCTCGGGGCACATCAACTTCCCAGTATGTGTTTTCCTAGATACCGCACACCAGATACCGAATAATGGGTTGATCGATTCTGGCATTGCTCCTGCAGAGTCCGAGTTGCCAGGCGGTAAGAGACCGTGATCCAAGATGGATCTATATATGTAAACGTTTGTCTCTTTTGGTACATCTGAACCGAGATAAATCCAAGCGGATGTTGGTACTGGTATTATCCCCAATCTTTTCATCCTCTTTAGGTGTTCTGAAGTACAGCGTTCAATTCCAGCGTGTTCGATTCGATGGCGATGATCCTTTTTTGGCATTTCCTTTAAGGCTATTTCGATGGCGTCTAAAGCCATGTCTAGCGCCTTGTCACCTATAGCATGCAACCATACTTGTATTCCAGCTTTATGTGCTTCAACGACGCTTTTAGTTAACTCCTCTTGTGTTAGCTTCAGCAATCCGCGCCACTTTTTGGTTTGACCAGACGGGTCGTAGAACGCTGCGGTACTGTCTTCTCCGTCTACAAAAATTTTTATACCTCCAAATTTGAGCCAATCGTTTCCGAAGCCTGTTTGTAGTCCCAGCTTTAGGAGACAATCTAAGTCAGTTATCTTCCTTGTTCCAGCAGAACTGTTAATGGTTACTATCACACGAAGCCTCAAGGGTAACTCATCATGTTTCAGTAGTTCTTGATAGATTCTTATGCTATCAGAAGTAGCAGGTAAGGTGTAAATCGTTGTTACTCCTTGTTGTATAAACTTTTCGTAACAAATTTTTTTGATAGCTTCCTTGAGCTCTTCATAAGGATAGGGGTTAATAGGCAACATATGGTAACATTCTTTTAGTATGCCTGTTGGCTCTCCAGTTGTCGGATCCCTATCGATTTCTCCACCTGATGGATCTGGGGTCTCACTTGTTATTCCAGCTAGCTCTAGGGCCTTACTGTTTAATATATAGCGGTGCATGCTAGAACGCAAGACTACAGGATGCTCTGGAGCGACAGCATCTAAATCTCCTTTTGTTGGCATAGGTTGGACAAATCCACCTTGCCCTACAACCCATTCTCCTTTCGGTGTTTGCTGAACTTTCTTCTCTATTTTTTTCAGGATTTCCTCGACAGACTTGAGGGGAGGAGAGTGGACATCCAACCAAAAGAGGTTATTGGCGATTAATTCCATATGTGTGTGGGCATCGATGAATCCAGGAAGCACAGTCTTGCCCTTTAGGTCTATTCTCTTGGTTTTCTCGCCAATTAAAGATTTAATGCCTTCAGAATCACCAGTATAGATGATTTTCTTATCTTTAACAGCCACAGCTTCAGCAATCGTATCGTTTGAATCTACGGTAATAATCTTGCCATTCAACAAAACCATATCTGCACATGTTTCTGAATCCAAGAGAACACCCCCAGTACATGCGATAAACCAACTCGTACTTAAAAATTTAAGTCTTGTGCTTATTGCTTAATAAATTTTCGTATTACCGTTTACATATATTCCACAATACTTAAATATCAAATTAAACACCGAATGAAGACTGGATGGTTGGTGGTCAATAATGGTCAAGAGGAAATATGTGGCTATCTTAATATCTTGTATAATACTATCATCGGTTTTTGCAATTTCAAGTGTGCAGGCGCAACAAAATTATTTCTTCAGTGTACATGCGTATGTGGCTGCTGTTAGGACACCATGGCTCGAATATATAAAACCCGCCTTGGCCGAGATCGGCATCGACCTGATAATCGACACTGTGGATTATTCGGTATGGTATTCGATTTGGTCGGAAAAGACTGAGGTGTACGACAAAGGCGGCTGGGACACGGGCCTGGACATGTGCTGGCTAGCACCAGTTCCTGGCGACCCAGATATGACCAATATGTATCACACAAAAAGTGCCCCTCCTGCTGGCTACAATTATGCACGCTGGTCTAACGGTAAGGTAGATAAATTGTTGGAAGATGGCGTTTCAACAATGAATCGTACTAAGCGCAAGGAAACCTACAACGAACTTTATGAAATACTCGCCGACGAATTGTTACCGATTCCCTTGTTGGCGGAGAAGGGATATTACTTGTATTCATCAGACCTGACAGACGTTGAAAAACATGCAGCTTGGCAAAGTGAGTGGGGTGATTCTGATTATACTTGTTTACGCGCTATGTGGTTAGGGTCAAAAACTGGTAAGAAAACTTTCGTGCATACAAACTATTATGGAATGGCAGGTTGTCTACCACAGTCCGATTGGGTCGAAGTTCCATCAGCCACATTCGGATGGTTACTCCAGAGGTATCCCCCCGAATTCGAATTGCAACCTGGCTTGGCTGAGTCATGGGAGATATCAACAGACGGACTCACGTACACCTACCACCTTAGGAATGACGTCGTATGGAGCGATGGGGTGCCCTTTACAAGCGCGGATGTAAAGTTCACGTTCGAGTCTCTTATGAACCCCGACTTTCCGACACCATTTACCTGGGCTGTGAAATACATCGATTACACAGAAGCTCCAAATGACTACACTTTTATTCTTCATGCCAAAGAACTCAATGCTCTCCTGTTTGAAGCGATTTCCACAGTGGCAATGTATTCAAAGCATACCTTGGAGTCTGTTCCCATAGCTGAGTGGAAGGAGTCAGATTACAACATTAAAGGTCTTCATCCCAGCTTGGGTCCCTTAAAAATAGTTGATTGTGTTCTTGAAGATCATTGCGATTTCGTGCCGAATGAGTACTTCTACCACTGGGGGGAAACGGTGCACGGATGGACGTATCCCACCTTTGACGAGTATCCTTGGGAAACTGTTATCTTCAAGAAGGTGCCAGAGTCAGCGGCGGCCTTAATGGGGGTGGAGGCTGGCGAAATCCAAGCTGCATCTTGGTGGTACAGGTTCTCGTCTGAAAAAGACGCTATAGAGACTAACCCAAAACTGGTAGGTCAGGCGGTAGAAACCGGTTTGATTCAGGGCCTTTACATAAATCCACAATGTCCGTCGCTGAACAACAAGTATGTAAGGCAAGCTATCAGCTACGCCATTAATAGACAGGGCCTGATCGATACGTTATTTAATGGACTTGGTACGCCAACATTTCTGGCGATTCTACCCGATAATTGGGGTTGGCCCGAGGCATTCGAAGACGAATTTCTATACTCATACGACCTAGACAAAGCAAAGGAGAGCATGGAGAAAGCTGGTTTCAATTACGAATGGATAGCCCCCGAGGCAGGGGAAGTGCCATACTATCTGTACGGCGGGATTTTCATTGGAGCTCTCGTCATCGGTGTTGTTATAGGCTACGGTATCAGCGCGATCAGAAGACGCGAAAGTTAGACGCCGTTTTGCGCTTATCATGTACGTAAAAAACATGGTATACGGAGGTGCGACGATGGGTAAATCAAAAATTAAAAGACCATACAAAGTGAACATTAATGATGTAAGGTCGGTAGGAGGACCTTACGGAGGAAAGAAAGATGTAAACAGCGTAGTTCTTAGGCCATTGATTGAAATAGAAGGGTTAGGTGATATGGGAGCGGCTATTTTGGAGCCGGGGATGACGACCTGTACTTTCTCTGGAGAGGAGGAAGATGACGGTAAAAGCGACCACTACTATGGTCCGTTCCATGAATTCTACTACATCATATGCGGGGAGTTTACCTTGTACTGGGGCAAAGGCGAGTCCAAGGTAAGGAAAGGCACCTCCGAAAAAATCGTTTTGAAACCGGGAGACGCCTTACACCTGACTCCGGGCTGGAAGTATCGGTGCCAAAACACCGGGGTAGCGCCTGGAATGTTTCTTTATGGCATGGCTAGAGCACCGGGATTCGAACAAGTTAAACAACGAGGATTCGAAGAAAGCACAATCTATTACCTCTATCCCCATCTTAAACGTTAAAGAAACTATCTGAAGACTGCAATTCCAAATAAGTTTGGATGAATATGAAATGAGCAAGCTAAAACTTGAGTTGCCGAGGAAAGTAAATATCAAAGAAGTTAAGTCTAGTATTGGAAAGGGAATACCTGGTCTATCCACCAAAACACTGATCAGTGTGAAGGGTTTAGGTGAAGTAGGAATATGTTCTATGGAGCCAAGGATGCGGACTGTTGTTTTCTCTGGAGAGGAGGAAGATGACGGTAAAAGCGACCACTACTATGGTCCGTTCCATGAATTCCGTTACTACATCATATGCGGGGAGTTTACCTTGTACTGGGGCAAAGACGAGTCCAAGGTAAGGAAAGGCACCTCCGAAAAAATCGTTTTGAAACCGGGAGACGCCTTACACCTGACTCCGGGCTGGAAGTATTTGGTCAAGAACACCGGAGTAGAATCGGGGATGTTCTTCTATCAAATGTTTTCGCACAAATAAATAGCGCAAGAATGTTTTTATACGGAGTATTCGGCATGTCATTTTGATATGAGGTAGTTCAAGGTGACTCTTGCTTCTTATATTGCAAAAAGAATGTTGTGGATGATTTTAACAATTTTCGCTATTACAATAGTAACGTTTACAATTGTTCAACTTGCCCCCGGAGACCCTGTAATGATTAGGTATGGCCTACGTCCCGGTGTTGATTTTGGCATAGAGAACATTGAAAAGGTGAGACACGACCTAGGACTTGATCAACCCATACACGTTCAATACTTCTTCTGGCTCTCCAGGCTGCTACGCGGCGACTTTGGGCGTTCATTAATATTTCGAGAGGATGTTAGTGCAATCATCGCGCGTGCGCTTGTGAACACATTGAAGATGCAGATTCCCGCTCTTTTGCTGGCCATTGCAATAGCGATACCTGCCGGAGTCATATCTGCTGCTAAACAATACTCTAAAATTGATTATGCGGCTATGGGTACTTCATTGTTATTGTGGTCTTTACCTTGGTTTTGGTACGGATTGATGGCTATCTACGTATTTTCGATCATATTGGGGTGGTTCCCTACTGGAGGCATAAGTTCTCCAGGAACAAGTACATTAATTGACCAGTTACATCATTTGATTCTGCCAGTAGTCGTACTTGGAACAGCCTCGACAGGCTTTATAACACGATTAGTAAGGTCAAGCATGCTCGAAGTGCTAAGGCAAGATTATATAACGGTGGCTAGGTCAAAGGGTTTAAGAGAAAGAGTCGTAATTTACAAGCACGCCCTAAAAAATGCGCTTCTTCCAACTATAACGGTGATTGGGTTATATGTTGGTTTTCTCGTAGGCGGGGCCGCAATTATCGAAACAGTATTTAGCTGGCCTGGAACAGGAATGATTATGGTGGACGCCGCGAATTTACAAGATTATCCCGTGATAATGGGGGTTACGTTGATCATGAGCATAAGTGTCCTCTTTTCCGTTCTACTCACTGACATACTTTACGCGTATCTCGATCCTCGGATAAGATATTAATGGGAGATATATATCGTCGTTTCAAGTCAATAGTGTTATACCGCGATCGATCCTGTTCGTGGTGCACATGGAAAGTTATTTAGAATTCTGTTTGGTTAATAGCTTGGAGCCTGTCTTCGTCACTAGTACTTCATTTTCAGCTTCGAGGTGATTTCCTTCGACCTTTATGGCGGGTTCGAGGTATAGTACCAGCAGCAAGTCTCGGCTCTATAGGTGTCAAGTAATCTTCAGAACAGAGAAAACGTTTAGGGCTGCGGGGCTGGCGGCGGAGTAAAGACTGTTTTTCCGAACTTTGTCATACAAGCGGCCATGAGAAGACTTAAGGAAGCCCGACAAGTTGGAGCAGAGTCTATCGAGTCAGCATGTACCTTCTGTATCCACAACCTCAAAGACGCCATCCGGGAGAGTGGCTCTCGGCTGAAATTCTGTGACCTCGTAAAACTCACTGCAAAGACCATAAAATAAATTGTTAAATACTGTCAGAAGCGCTCACTAAGGTTTGAGGCATAAAAATGGTAGAAACCTCAATGGAACGATTTGAAAAAGCGATAAGGTTTGAAGAGACGGAGAGACCTCCTTTGGGGTATCTGTTTTTCGGTGGAGGAAAATGGGTTTTGAGTGAGTTGGGAGTAAACTTTGATGATGTTTACTATAGTGCCGGTGGGATAGCTAAGGCACAAATGACGGCTAAGGAATTATTCGGGCATGATAACGTGATGTCGCCTTGGGGTTGCTTAACCGTTGAGGCGGAAGCTTTCGGGTGTAAAATCCAGAGAAAGAGAGATGGTTACCCACAGATTGTTGAACGGGTAGTAAAGTCTGAAAACGACTTGAAGAACTTAAGCATCCCAGACCCATACAAAAATGGTAGAATACCACTGGTACTTGATAGTCTTAAAATCCTAGGCAATCGCGTGGGAAAACATGCGCCCGTTATAGGAATGATCTGCTCTCCGTTTATTGTAGCTTCAGAAATGCGTGGTCTGCAAGAATTCTTATTGGACACGTTTCAGAAGCCCGATTTCGCCCTCGAAGTTTTAGAGATCGCAACAGCCGGTTGCGTTGAATATGTGAAGGCTATGGCAGAACAGGGTATCTTTGCCGTGATGGTGGAAAATGCGTACATGAACAGGACTTTCTTTAACCTTCAAGACTGTAGGAAGTTCATATTCAACCACACGAAAGAGCTAGTGGAAGAAATAAAGAAGTGTGGTGTCTGTGTTATCGAGCATAACTGCGCTAAACAACCCTACCTTGAAATGGAGTTAGAACTCAGGCCTGAAATCCTGAATTTTGCAGTAGGCAACATCTCAGATATCAAAAGACGTGCACCTAATGTTTGTCTAATGGGGAATGTAGACCATGCTAACACCATGCTCAATGGCACTGAGCTGGATATCTACAAAGAAGCTAAATCATGTTTGGAAGAGGGAGGACCTGAGGGCTTCATCTTATCAACAGGATGCGAAATTCCTTTCGATGCACCGCTAGATAATATTAGAATGCTATACAACGTTGCATGCGAGGGGTGGCGTGTATGAACGTTTTGGTGTTGGGATACGGTGTCACGGGATCGGTGATTGTCAGAGACCTAGCTGAAACTTCTGGGGCTGATATAGTAGTTGCTGACAAGCGGCGGTTGAAGACAAAGCAAATAGCTGATGAAATAAGTAGCAAGAAAGTCACCGCAG
>Ga0224501_10000912_pt1 | contig 22800 bp, 16 predicted proteins | sample SF_Oct11_sed_USG_4_FD_169105 | JGI IMG/M metagenome (GOLD analysis project Ga0224501, IMG submission 169105) | Sediment microbial communities from San Francisco Bay, California, United States - SF_Oct11_sed_USGS_8_1 | ecosystem: Environmental > Aquatic > Marine > Sediment | place: USA... | reverse complement strand
ATAAATACTTCAAATAGATGTTAGGAAAACAGCGAAACCTATAGATTTATATTTCATAATGCACACGTCTATGATTGTGATCTCTAACCTGCAGCTTGCCTGATGATAGAGACAGGGTGTAACCATGTAAGAGTAAATTGGGATGATCCAGCGGCAGACCTCCAGAGTACAAGAGCTTCTTATTCAGCATCACCCCTTCATCCGAACTAGCAATGGGATAGTCACGATATGTATATTAATTACCCCATGCCTCACAGGTGTGTAAACCATGGCCCAAGGCACACATGCCAAGTTGTATTCCAATGAGGCCTTTGGTGTTGAAAAAATTAGTACTGGTAACTGTGTACATCGAGAACAAAAGGTCGTTACCTCAGATCAACTTCGATAGATGGGGTGAGAGTTCGTCCAGGTAAAGGTTTCTCTAGCATCTCTTGTTTAAAAAGGAACTCCTGCGCTCTGTGTACACTCAGGGCATACAAGGAACCATACGAAAGAACCATGCAACCACCTGCTATATAACCGACTACCTCCGCCTTGCTAGCAGATTGCCTGTGGAAAACAAATACCACATCATCCACAAATCCCGCAGTGCCTCAGTACATAGGCATGAGTTCCCTTAGGCTTTTTCTTTTTCTAGAGGATCCTCATCCAGTCCCTGGTGCGTTTGGTTTTTTGCATGGCATAGACTTAAAGAGAGGCAGATAGTTCTATCATGTTGAGTCACATGACACATGAAAAAAAGTATAGCATTATATTCTCCAAACTTACACTGCTCAAAGATTAAGCAGGGCTGGCTATGTAATAGCAATAAGTTTAGACCACAATGGAACTACTAAAAGTTCTTTTGTCTTCCTGGTTAATGAGAGAAACTCCACAGGAATGACTGGACAGGGACTGATTCCCACAATCGCTCAGAGGGTTAAATTAAACTTAAACTAGACCAGACCCAGTCTAACGTTTATAGACATGGATATAGACACAAGGCCATATATGTTTATGGTATTGACCCTTCTGTAGACCTAGGTTAACTCACGGAGATGTACCAATCCGCTGATAACTCTGTATCAGTCTATCTACATTGAAGGTAACATCCACATCACGAAGAGAACGATTCTTCGAAGGCTCTATGGGCTTGACGGCCTTGAATGCAGTAGCGATGGATGGTTGGTTCTCCTAAAACAACCATATAGGTCACAGCATACTAGGGTCTTCTTCTACTGGCTGCGTTCCTGTGCGGGGTGGTAGGTGCGCACTCTTGAAGTTTGCATCATACCAATTATTCAGACTTTTACAACCGGATGCCCTTCCTGCCGTCAACCCTGCTCCCTCATCCTTCATCCAGGCTTGAGATTAGCAATGAGTTATGCTGGGTTCCATATCTAAATATTGGCGAACTACACACCTGGGTAAGACCGCTAAATTGAACTACAGTGAAGCTTGGATAACTCGAACTGCAAGGGACCACTAAAAAAAGTTTGACTTAGGAGTTATGCTCTCCCTCTACTTTAGCCATGTGGCCAGCGTAGTGAGTCCATTTCGCTCTAGTGTATTCCAAAGTGTAGAGACCATACTATGAAAAAACATTCAACGCAGTTCACGACCACCATATGCAGCGTCCCTATGACAATACATTCACACAATTGCCTACCTGGCGCCCGGTAATTTTTATTTTCTTGTTTGCCATCACGCAGCTTCCTGGAGTATCACTTATCATGCTAGGGGTCCGAAGAGCTTCTCCCACACGTGGTCGCAACATTTCTACGGGCTGACAAAAAAAAGACTAGAGTGCTGTACTAATCAGGTCAATCGATTTGGTAAATGGAGAACACATGGATTGAGTTGATCAGTTGAGCCGCGATATTGAGTAGATTGCCAATTGCCAAATCTCTAGCAAAACTCTTTGGTAATACCATAGAGTTAGTTGTCTTAGAATAACTCATTGGTAACACGCATACAAGTATATAGCTGTCTATTGATCAGGAACGCATGGATTGTCCTACAATAAGGCCAAAACATAGTTAGTAAGCTGTGCCTAAATTTAGGATATGGTCAGTCAAATTCACTCCAAACCATCTCAAACAAACTAATAGAGGGAGAATTCTATAGGCTTTTTGTACCATAGAGTTATCTTCCACGGTGGAGGACAATGCCATGCTTCATACACATACCTGAGGAAGATTAGCTTGACCTTTGGCCCATTTGTCTACAGGGATAGGCTTAGCGGATTCCTGGGTTTGTGGGTAGAACTGCGTTAACTGGGACTGTCTCACAGGTGTGGAAGCTGCTGCGGTGGATTCATCATTATACAGGTTGCACACAGATGAACCTATCTCCACAATGCTCTCATCATGATGGGGCTGGTCCTTGTCATTGGAATCCGGTGACGAATGAAGAACAGCATCGGGAGACACTGTGTTTTCCTGACTATCAAGTACCGTAGGGACATTTGAGTCTCCATCTCGGATTGTAGGTCGGGACTCAACCATTTTGTCACATTTGGATGGACTAGGTGTCAAAACTATGACTTGAACATTGGTCGGGTCTTCAGGACTACGGCTAGCTAACGGTTGGAAGCTTATATCGCCGGCAACTCTTGGTGATAGTTGTATAAGAGGTGGCTGCTTCTCGGGACTCATCACATTGGTGCTGATGTTCTCTTGTTGGTCACATTTGGCAGCGACAGACATCCAGTCATCTTCCTCATCAGATGATAATGTGAAAACATCCAAACCAAGGTTCTTGTTTATATTATAGTCCTCTGTTAAATGTGAAGGTTTGCGTGTAGACACAGATGGAAAAAGTGATTCTAGGCTCGGCTTGTCGTCTAACCGAGGCGTCGTCTCAGGTTGAGAAGTCAATGAATGTGGAGTGGTCATCTGCGTTGTCAACATCACTGAATCAATTACGGGAGGGCTGCAACTAGCTATAACTCCCGATGAGTCTGTCATATCACCAACAACCAGATTAGGGCTGTCTATCCGCTCTGGCAGGACTATTGCGTCGGTACCTTCTTGTTCTAAGGTCCTACATGGTCTTACATCTGATGAGGCTGATGGGCCACCAAGTACTTGCTCAGAACTGTCACTAATAGACTGTGCCAGCAAATTTGTTTGAAAATTTGTTGTCTGTTCAAATATGTTATCCGACTGATTTTTAGACAGAGAATAACCACTGTTTCGTACACAAGGTTCAGATGTGTCGTGCAAATTGTTGATTCCATCTTCCTTAAATTGGTGATGGCTAAAAGTCTCCCCTTGGTTATCATTTTGTGGGATCAGATCGTCTGATTTGGTGTAAATATCATGAAGAAAGGAGCGTATCTCCTCCAGTAAACTATCCTGCAAGAAAACACAGTCTAGTGGGAAAAGTTGGTGGAGTTGGGTTGGTAGAGTTGATTTGATTCATTACACCGACCACACAGTCACCGCTGAAAGTGGTGCCCCGTGATGGCTCAGTAGCTGTGGAGCCCGACTGTACAAGAACTTTTTTCTAGAAGCAATGAATAAAAAGCCTTCACTGAGAACAGAAATGTTCCCTATAGTGAAAGGTTGAACAGTGAAAAGCTACTGAGCTGGAATTATTACGGTTCCATGCATATAATATGTAGTGACTCGCACAGTGGGCCAGTCACTGACTTTGGATCAGTATAAGTAGTGATTCAGCACGGAAACTGGGGTACAAGTATATGATGAATATGTACACATCGGTTCATAACGTTGATGATTTTTGGAAACTGGGACTGATTCACTTGGATTAACTAGCTAAAGGAGAGTGTTTCGGATACCATCAAGCGGAAAGGGTTGAAACTTCGTACGAGCACACGACAACTCATATGCATTTGTGCGCCAATGTTTTCATATTGGGTCATTTTCCAATGACAGACGCGGAAACGCAACTCCACAACCTCTCTAATAATGACTGCCATTGAGAATCCAAACCCCAACCTCTCTAATAATGACTGCCATTGAGAATCCAAACCCCAACCTCTCTAATAATGACTGCCATTGAGAACCCAAACCCCAACCTCTCTAATAATGACTGCCATTGAGAACCCAAACCCCATGCGCATACAGAATAGAGCCTTCTGAACATTTCACCGAATTACCTCTTCCGCAAACATCACTTCTGATTTATCTGGTTGCGAGTTCACATCCACATCGGCAGGAGACAGAATGAGATGGATAAATCCGACAGGCCACCGGTTCGGACGATCTGGGCAGACATACTGGCGAAGCGCCTAAAATATAATCATATGCCATGCAAACAATTCACCTACCCTGATACCTTATAACAGAACAAAATTAATAACTTTTTTGGAATACATTACAGCTTTAGATAGCGACCCATCTTCTTTAACATCTGACCAAACAATTTCTTTGATCCCTTTATTGGCGGACATTTTTATGGTAACTTTTTAAATGTACTTGAAGCCTTTTATATTTAAACCCATATGGTTTCTAAGGCCTGAATACAGACGATATTACACTAAACTGACTGTGAAATATTAGAAGGCTCTTGATAATGCTGGAACATGGCTTTAATTGCCAGTAAAGATGATACCACATATTATCCAAACTCCTTTATTTGCAATAGTGAGATTAAGATGCGAACGGTATGCCAAACGGTTTGCTCTAACCGTTGGCTCAACGTAACCGTAATGCATAGAGAGGTTAAAAGCCCGAGCTTCAGCGTAATGGTCAATGAAACTCTTCGAGAAATGATGAAAATCCAGCGGCTATGACGATCAAAACGACGCTGTCGTCTCATTTTCACACAGCTCCTAGTTACTACAGCTTAGAGCCCAGAGAATTCTTTGATAGAGCCCTTTGAAGAAGACTACTGCAGCGCTAGAACTCAGAGTGCTCGTTAGAAAATCTCGATTTACAGAGTCATTTTTATAATGGGTTTCAGGCCACATGGAACGCCGCTATCGTAATGAAAAAAGCCAGATGTTTTGCCTAAGACTTCGAACAGACATTCGGATATGCTTCACTGATGTTGGCGGTGAGTAGAACAAGATAACAGTAACGGGAGCTGTAACCGTTTAGAAAACACTAGCAGTTTTGCTAACAGTTAGGACTCGCACGGGAAATCCGTTTGGCCATATGACATGCACATTTCCATTACGTACATCGCGCTGAAAGGTAACCGTTGCCAGTGACGGTTTGCATCTTAACCTCTCTAATATGACTGTGTGTACCTTCTCAAGGGCTTTAGGTCTGACATAGCGTCGGTTAACGAACATGTAGATTCTGTCAGTGGAGGTCCGGTAGAGGATATCATTGTCAAGCTTTAGTGGATTGGGAAGATACATCTCCAACTGAACCTACACCAAGATCAGTAAAACCTGCGAGTGGATTAGGAAATATTTAGGGTTTTCGGTTTAATGCATGGGCTGTTTTGGCTGTTTCCTCACCAGTTTCTGAATGCAAAATTGATAATCTTTGTATTTCAAAACAGAACTGTGACAGGGGTATCGCATCAGCTTGATTCTAAGGCCATGTATCTCATATTTTGATTCCTGAAAATGGAACATACAACCCAAAGGGTAACATGATTAAGCAACAGGCACCTCTATGGCACGGGCATTATCTTTATACATAAGCAATTGGAAAAAGTATAAACAATATGTAGCAACTGACTCATATGAGGGAGCTGATGTGGTATGAGATGGGTCAGTGGGTAAGAGATTTGGAATCTATATCTGTCTAAGAGCCTTATGCGCATTCAACTCATTGATATAAATAAATAGGTAGGCAATCAATAATCTCAGGATTAAGCAAACTCATTTGCTTGTTGAGTGACAAAAAGAGAAAAACTACGTAGGATCGCTACTATTATACCACAAGCAGTCTTTTCTTTATGTTAAAGAGTAGACAACTCCCCATCAGCATGCCATTCACTTTATGGAATTATTTACTTATTCCATACAATTTACTGCGAATCCATTGCAACTGTTTCATTTTCATGATGCCACAACTCAGTGAGACTGACTGCGTGGTCGGCCTTGTACTGCGGACTGATTGCCGATTCATATACGCATTTACTCAACCCAAAGACACGGTGGAGGTTTTCCAATACCAGCGTTCATTATTTGATTGGTCTTATTTTGTAGTATGATGGTATGGAACACCAGCAGTACAGCTTTTCACCAATTCATCAGTGGGTCTTCTGTTGGGAGAATAATGATCTGACTATGATATACTGTTATAGAGACTAACTTTTACCTTATGAGTTATTTCCTTTTGGTGAAGGCTGAGGAGCTGTTTGATTTGAGGTGTTAGAATGTGTGACACTGAAGCATCCAAGTTTGGCAAGGATGGCTTTTGCCAGATTACAGCCTGCAAATAAACTATCATAGAAATTTACAAGTGGGAGAACCCCAATGACATAAATGAAGCAATTAACCCCTAGGTCAGTTTAGCAATCCTATTCAATTACAGTAATCCGTTTCAGGCTGAAGCACAATGCTCTAAATTTAATAACAAATGGACGCGCGACGCGACGAGACAAAACACTAACTCATTTAGAAATCAATTGACTTGATGGACAAAACCCATGAAATTTCAGTGATAACATATCAGTAGCATGTATGGGGTAAAGTGGAAGCTTTGCAGATAGCGCACTGGTCCCGGATTTGACTGGCAATTTGGGCAGCTCTTCATGCTTTACCGTCATTTGCCGTATCATATAAAGTAGCCGAGTAGCCTTCAGGAGCGAGCAAAATATCCCAGGTACACCATGGGAAATGCAGTCAGAGGCTCATTTCTGCAATTTCTGCATACCCCTGACACTGGCCAGAATACAAAAAAATAAAGAAGCCTATATACCTTATCATGTTTAACCGTAATGCTAATTCTGTAGTGTATTATACTATAAGCCATCACTATATCCATTAGCTTCTTCAGTTCATCTTTCTTGCGTTTGGTATTACTGTAAAACTGTCGTCTTACTGGTATCTTCTTATAGAGGTTAGACAGAGTTATTGTGGTTCCTGTCAAAATTAGAACAGATCCAGCTCAACCCCCTTACTACATCAGGTACATGGTCAATGTCATGGTGTTGGTACTGAGGTGATTTCTCTTTGCCATCCTCAGGATTTCTGTCAAGGTTGTCTATCTTGAATTTATCAAGAATCTAAGAAACAGAACTGTGTCAAACTATGCCAGGCAGGGATATGTAGCTTCCTGAAATACGTACAGAACAGTCCCCAGACACCATGTATACTTACATACCGGTTTGGTTATTATATACATTATGCTTCATGCTTAGTTTTAGTACACATTTTGTTTTTGTTTTGTTTCATTTTGACGCATTTATTAGGCCTATTCGCATGATTTCCTTCTGATGCAGACAAAAGGTTTCAGATGCGATCACACGCAGTTAAAAACCACAAGGCTTCGGGAACAGTTGCGGGTGGGTCTAAAGACAGAAAATTTGTGCAGGCTGTTCCACGGTCTATTTCAAAACAATGAAGCGACCCGTGAAGCGATCATAGAATAAGTAAGCGATCAATAGTTAGCCTTGACATTTTGATAACCTTGACACTGTATAAACTAGCGCGCCTACTTTTCAGGCGCTGAATTCTGTTCGCGTGATCGAATTTGCTTTCAGATGCAGCTGAGGTACATGGTTTGTAAAAACGCACATTTTAGGCGCGCTTCTGAGCAGTGAAACTGAAAATGAGTCTGAAACCACGTTTCATACGCCAAAACCCAACCACGTGCATACACCTTAGTACTGACTACACAAAACAACAACAAAAACAACAGCCGACGTTAACTAGATGTATCTTACCAAATGTGCATGGTACCCGAGACTCTGCTATAATGTCCCCTTCACAGCTCAGCTTATATGATCTGCCAACTCTGTCATTCTGACAGCGAGTTGTCACACTCAGTTCAGATATAGCAGCTATAGCACCTATAAATATGGAATGTATTGACAGAAGGTCTTACTATTATTGATGCTTGATTAGAACAAGATGTTTACCTGTTATCCTACCAGTATCAGACTGTATGGTTTTGAATTGGAAAGTCATTGAGTTACTTTTAATGCTATATGGTAGGCCAAATAACCCTGGCCTATGAGGTTCGCTCAAAAGTGGCATGAGTAGAATTGATAGGGAACTCACAACATGAGCTCATTTTACAGTATGTGGTGTCAACAGTTGCCATCGCCCATCGGTAATCTGATGATTTTATTTACCTAAAGCCTCTCCTCGAAATCCAAGTGAAGCGAGCTCTGACAGATCGGCATAGCTGGAGATTTTTGATGTGTAATGCTTTTTAGCCATAAAAGGAATACTTTCGCTGTCCACTCCGCATCCATTGTCTTTCACAATTATTTTGTCAATACCAAAATTTTCCTTCAAAACATACTCAACAAATTATACCATGTTAAAAGGCTCGTCGTTCCTAAAATCTAAACACCAGTGTCAAGAACAAAAACATTTAAATTTACCTCGGTTACCTCACCAGGTATAAAACTGTACAAGTACAAGTACAGATCAGTACTCAGTAGACTGAAAGACGAGTAAACTGTGCCGGTGGAATTTGTTAATTGTTTTATAATAATTATCTATTTAATGATTGCTCACCGCTTACATAACATAGCGATAGCCTTGTTAAAGAAGAGAGAAGTACCATGTCCATAACTCATAGGCCATATGCTCTAGATGGAGACTAGCGGTATGTAGACTGGAGTTGAAGTCCAATCTAACTCTATTCATTCAATAACTCCACTCAGTGATCCACTCACTACTGGCTAGAACAGTCACTGACTGGGTTAGCATTAGACTAGTCATTTAGTGGGTGTACACGTTTAAATTGGAGTTAAACTGAGTAACTAGTAACTTAGTTATTAGTTGAAATATATCTATTCTTAATTATATCATCATGATGGTGACCACTGACTGAGACTGACCACTTTTACACAACATATTTATTTAAATTATTACCTTAGTAAACTAATAGTAATACTAATAATAGTAATACGAATAATAGTACTACTACTAGTACTCAGTAGTAGTAATCATTGGAATGAATTGACTGACTTACAACTCAGTGACTGAGTCACTGTCAGTGAGTGAAGTGAGTCACCGAGTGACTGTGACTGTCACTCACTCAGTCACTGTGACTCAAAGTCACAGTGCGAGTGTGTGACTTGTGAGTGTGACTCACACTCACAGTCAATGAATGAGTCATTGAGTGAGTCAGTGAGTCACTGCGAGTCTTCAGTCAATCCATCAGATCAGTTTAATTCAATGGTTACTCACAATATTTATCTCAATCACGGACGCATCCACATCTAGGCTATTCTCCAAAAGCTCTTTGACTATACTAGCCACCCCCGTAACAGCCTGGGTGCTAGATATCAGACGCACAGTGTCATTAGAAAGTTTGTGCATGGCGCCTTTTTGGTTTATATAGTCAGGCGAGGATGTGCACATGGAGATGGTCCATAATTGGTCCCGTCGGGATGAAATACTTCCGTAAACTAAAGGTTTTTGCAGTCATTGGTCAATTGAAATAGACAGTTACGAGTCGTGACCCACGTGCGTTTGTTTTTAACTCAGGTGCAATTTTCTGACCCCAGCCTTTGTAAAAGCTTATAGAGCCAAATGGATACGCACCGTATTGAACCCTCTTAGTCTACTAGCAATACGCCGGTTATGAAACATACGCATGCGCGTCATAAACGGAAACTCTCGGTTTGCTCGAGTTTGGCTTTTTTTTCGCTAGTGACTTTGGGGTACAACACTTTGTCGGATATCTTCCCCTATAAAAATGCTTGGGATCACTACCAAACTGAGACCAAACAGACAATTGGTATGTAGCTTTTGCGCCTCGCCCACATCTAGTGTGTATAACTTGTACATCCTGCAAAGCGTGACCGGTAGAGCCAACAAATCTCTGGTCACGTCGACGTCGTAACAGAAAGTGTAACACTAACAGTAACACGGTAACGTACCCTCGGGGTGCGATTACGAAATTAATTGGAATAAATCACACGCACGCACGCAATTCAATGATTTACCTTACTAGCAATCTTGACGAACTTAACTGCTTCAGTTAATGCCAGGATATGACTCACTAAATTCAACCTGACAACTCCAGACATCCGGTAACCTGCAGCTCCGAGATCGACTCCCAGTGGAGTGAGACTGAGAGTGAGTCACTCAGTGAGAGTTACAGTTACTGGGTTATAGTTAGACTGCAAAAATTTCCATCAAAACGTCGGATTCAACTTCAAGTTCAAGCAAACACTGAAACAGGTTATTATTCTGTCTATGCCAGCAGAGCCATTTAGTGTCTGGCCAGGCCAATGAATGATGAATTAACTTAATAAATAATTATTCGTTTATTGAGAATTTAATTAATAATAATATACCAAACAACTATTAGTATTACTGAACTATTCTATTGGAATAGCTGCTTTTGTTATTTCACAATCATGAATGATGGATCAGTTACCCTTAAGTGGTCAGCCCTTGCTCAATTGCAGATGGTACAAATGGTCCCGCGGTATAGCAATAATTATAATTACAATGGCATGGGTATTAATAATAAGCCATCGCCGAATCACTCCTCCTGCAAACTTCAGTTGAACTAGGATCCTTCCAAACATAACAAACAGAAATAGGGCATGCAGCGTCCGCTCTCCGCCCTTGAGTTTTGATGCACCGGAATATGACGCCCATATACAGCGGTGATGAAAGTGTCAATGCTCACTTAAACACCTCGTTGATGCCGAAGCACGACTACCGTGTAGGCTTGCTCAAGATTATAGTGTAAAGTCTTTTTGTAACAGGGTATGCTTTTCATATGATGTGATATGATGTGATGCTACAACGATGAGCACCCACTGATCTAGACATCCCATTTTGTAGGCTCGTGCAGCATGTAGAACGCTGAGTACTACAAGCCCAAAATGCGCTGATGGTAAAGAAACATCCAACGTAGGTACTCTTATAACCAGAGTAACAATGCATTCGTTTATCTCTATCGTGATGCACTGTCTCTGTCCTGATTGTGGGAAAAAATTGATTTCGTTTGAACTTTGCATGTGCATAATCTTCTTACTCATTTTAGCTAACAAATAAATATAAGGTTGTCGATCACACTTATGACTCAGTAGTAGTGGGAGCAGGAGGAGCGGGTCTTCGTGCAGCATTCGGACTGGCAAATGAAGGATTTAAGACGGCCGTTATCACTAAACTCTTCCCTACCAGATCGCACACCGTGGCTGCTCAGGTCAGTACTGGCTGCATTGCGGTGTTCACATGCCGTGAAGTGATACCTACTGTACTTGCTCTGCCGTGATCATGATTCCTGTAAGATTGGAAATTGCTGCCACACTTATCAGAAGGGTTTATTCTAGCAGCTCAATATAACCTACATGATTGCCTTTAGCTAGTAAAAACTGGTAGTAACTTGTAAACTAATAGAAATTGATGACCTTTGTGCTGTAGGGAGGTATTAACGCGGCCCTCGGTAATATGGAAGATGATGACTGGAGATGGCATTTCTATGACACGGTAAAGGGATCTGATTGGCTCGGAGATCAGGATGCTATTCAATATATGACCAGAGAAGCGCCTAAAGCTGTGCTTGAGGTGAGAAGTGTTTGTCTGACAATAGCTCTAAATGACCATCGATATCAGAATGGGGCAAGGCTTTATTTCAAAGTAGAGTTCAAATCATTTTAAAATAATATCGTTGATTAAGCCTTGATGGCATTCACCATGAATAGGCTGGTCGAAACCCAACTTTACCATCCCTTGGACAGATGATATTCTCTACCCATAAGCAGGCAAACGAGTATGTCTGTGTAGGCGACAATCCTGTACAGGCCTGGTGTTATCAAAAGTACATTTTTTCTCAGCTAGAGAATTATGGCATGCCATTCAGTCGTCTGGAGAATGGTAAAATCTACCAACGAGCTTTTGGTGGTCAGAGTCTGCAGTATGGTAAAGGAGGTCAGGCTCACAGATGTTGCGCCGTGGCTGACAGAACCGGGCATTCTCTGCTGCACACACTATACGGAAGGGTACGTCCATATAGCATTGACTGGAAGCATTTTATTTCACTTGGATAGCATTATTAGGACCGAGACACGAGACAAATGATTTAGACATTACAAAATCAATGAGATCAATTGCAAAAATGCAACACACTTTATGTTTAAAACTTAATCCTTCATATATGAGATCATGTTTTTATGTTACAGTAGTTGAGTACGGACGATTAGGAACTCATGTTACTGAAATTTGAATGCTTTGTATTTGGAGTTGTGCCACCTTACACATTTTTCTTCGATGGTTGACAACTCCAAATAGCTCACAGTAATGGTAACTGTTGGTAATCGTAGTCTGAGACAGGGACCATTCAAGCAATGTTTGCAAATAGCCTTCCTATTGACTTTTTAGGTTTTTTGGATTTCATTTTTCAAATTCGCAGTTTCTGTTGAACATTGCGTCGCTGTTTCGTAATTCTCCATATATATGCATGCATTATTCACATGGTTATAAATTCAAACCTTATTTTGTTATGCATATTGCAGTCTCTGAAGTATGATTGCCACTATTTTGTGGAGTACTTCGCCCTTGACCTTATAATGGAAGGTGGCGAATGTGTCGGTGTTATGGCCCTCTGTCTAGATGACGGGAGCATCCACCGATTCAAAGCGAAGAACACTGTTTTGGCGACGGGGTAAGCTGTATGGACTCCTGTGTAGTCAAACTATTTTCTTGTTAAGTTATTTGAAATGAAACTATTGAGTTGCCCTGATTAGTATCAATCCTGTTTAATGATAGCTCCTCTGTTTCTGTAGAGGTGCTGGTCGAGCCTATTTTTCCTGCACGTCTGCTCACACATGCACCGGGGACGGTTCCGCCATGGTAAGCAGAGCCGGCCTGCCTAACATGGACATGGAGTTTGTGCAGTTCCATCCGACCGGTATTTATGGTGCCGGCTGCCTGATTACGGAAGGCTGTCGCGGCGAGGGCGGCTACCTGATCAACTCGGAAGGAGAAAGGTTCATGGAAAGATACGCTCCCACCGCCAAGGATCTCGCTAGTCGAGACGTCGTGTCCCGCGCAGAGACGATCGAGATCCGAGAGGGACGAGGATGCGGACCAAACAAAGACCACTGTTACCTACAGGTAAACACCGGATACCAGACACTGTCCATTGAACTGAATGATAATGTTGTTTTTAAACCCCTCAGTGGCTCAACTGGATTTCAGTGAAGTGAACTGTAAAAATATGACGTCTTGTTGTGGTAAAACAACTCACTCGGATTCCTTGCCCAGGTATCTGATTTTGTGATCTTCCAAACACCAGCCCACTGACTAGCTACATCCTGTTACTACCACGATTGGCTTAATCAGGGTTGCCGGTCATTTTGTAGCTATCTCATCTGCCGGCTGAACAGCTAAAGACTCGACTGCCCGGAATCAGCGAGACCGCCATGGTATTTGCTGGTGTTGATGTGACGAGAGACCCGATTCCTGTTCTCCCTACTGTGCATTACAACATGGGAGGAATACCCACCAATTATCTTGGACAGGTGAAGCAGTCATATCTCAATACCTCGACTTAAAATACAATATTTAAATTATCCTTTAGAAAAAATCACCAATGCAGGTAAAAAATTTCCTGCTGCTTGATCCCTGTAGTAAAAAGTAAAACCAACTGAACTAACTGAAACGCTTTGTTTGCATGCCGAGTCTGAATTTATGTATCAATCATGGTTTTATTATTGTGTAGAGCAGATGATTCCGTGAGTATTTTCAACTATGACCTACATATGTTATCTCCCCCTGTCTTTAGTGTTGTCGCTGCTGATGGTGACATCATGTGTATGTGTGCTCGACAGGTGATAGATTACAAGGAGGGAGAGGGAGATAAGGTTGTACCCGGACTGTATGCTGCCGGTGAGGCAGCCTGCGTCAGCGTACACGGTGCTAACCGACTTGGAGCCAACTCCCTTCTCGATCTAGTCGTGTTCGGACGCGCCTGCGCATTGACTATTGCAAAAAATAACAAGCCAGGAGAAAAGATTAGAGACTTTAGTGCGGTATGTTTTCTCTGATGCTGATACATTTACCCTGCTTCCAAAATATTTACTAAGTTTGCCCGCTTGCTGTACCCAGTTGATTTATCCGAGCTTACTGCCCACGGATTGTATAGATGGTGGATATTTGATTGGTATCTTGGGACCTGTTTAGTGTTTTGGCCCATGGGCACCCTTGTGATTAGCCTTTTTCTGTTACAGAGCGCCGGTCAGGCATCTCTAGCTAACCTGGATAAGGTTAGATATGCTGAGGGGCAGACATCTACTGCTGACCTCCGACTTCAGCTGCAGAAGGTAATTTAAACCTGTTACGCACTCACTCAACCGCTCGTGATGTCCTTTTCTTTTGCTCCCTCACCCCTGCAGTGGTATCAAGCTGTTGACTGTGGCTACGTAAACGGGTTGAAATCGTGTTTGGGCTGATTGGAAACTAGATCATGAATACCAGTTTGTTCACTCAACTTAGAAAGTGAGCATTGGCTTTCAGTTGGTTCCCGTGCTAGAAGAGTTTGTTATACATCATTTTGATCACTGGGGATGAAATGTTTGTTAATCTCTCTGAAACTGATTTCGAATCCATTCCTCTTTTGAGAATACCACTGACACAGGGCGAAAAAAGGTCACAGAAATTGCTGGAGATGATGCCAATTTACCGTGGAAAGCCATGGAAAACCCAAGATTTCCTTGTTTAGTTTTGTTACCTTGTGTCCATGGCTCTCAATGTACCTATCTCCATTGCAGCACATGCAGACAAATGCCGCTGTATTCCGTGATGGCCCCACGCTCGAAGAGGGAGTCAAACTGGTGGCGGAATCTTTCAAACAGATGGATGACCTGAAGGTCACTGACCGAGGTCTGTAACTATGAATCTCTTACCTGACACCTATCATCCATACTCATCGGAGTGGCGTTTTTTATGAGTGTATGGACTGTTGTAACATGGATTGAACTTTTTACCTCTGAAGTTTTATGTTGGACTGAAGTTCCTCAGACGGAGAGTTCGCCAGCCATTTCGTTGTGCGAAATTATTATTTTTGCGCAATGGTAAATAGAATCAATTGTGTCTACTACAGGAATGATTTGGAATTCTGATTTGGTTGAATCCCTCGAGCTACAGAACCTGATGCTGTGCGCTAGCCAGATCGTCTGCTCGGCCGAAGCCCGAAAAGAGAGCCGCGGAGGTCACGCCAGAGAGGACTTCAAGGTCAGAGCGATATTACAACCATGGCTGAGTAGATGAATATATTGAGTAGCTGAGCAGTCTGGGTAGCTGAGTATGCTGTGACCTGGGCGAGTGGTAATGGGTGTTGTTAAAATGAATGACAGTGGAATTTTTTATCAAAAGATGGCAATCTTTAGGAGATGAGATGCCGTACGCGTGCCTGATCAATATCTGTAAGTGGTAATCTCCCGTTTACCAGTGTAATCTCTGTCTACATCAAGAATTGACGAGTGCTGGCAATAAACTCTGATTACAAGATAAGAACATATCTTCTGCAGTGAATAATGTATTGTCTTAATCTCTTCTAATGTCTGTTTTCTGAATTTGTAACAAACACATGGTAAGGGGACAGTCACCCATACTCTCTGTCCCTGTGAGCTTCAGCAGTCGGTGCCTTAGTCATTCAGTCGGACATCTTTGTTCGCCCCAAAACTTTGGGTGGAGCGTGGGAAGTTTTAAATCCTTCCTGTCTTAATGTAGACAAGAGTCGATGAATATGATTACTCCAAGCCTTTAGAAGGTCAGACTAAGAAACCTTTCAAGGAGCACTGGAGAAAGCACACGATGAGCAAACAGAGTGCAGATAGCAGTCAGGTAGGTGGTGTGAATATATCCGTGTCACGATAGAACTGGCATGTGGTGCTGATTTACTTCCTAGTGCGTCCCTGGTTTGATTCCCAGTTTGGGTGCCGCATTCCCATACACCTCTATCAGGTTTTGATCGAAGTTAAATAAGACAGAGTCACCCATGGCGTAATATTTTCTATGAGATGTACCAGGGACCGTCATGAAAACACGCCTTTTTCTCAGTGATGCTGTCCATGTGATATAAAATTGTCTCATCAACCAGTATGGTGCTTGGTGAGAAAACTACCTCAATCTCTGAGACATGGCTCCACCGCGACTCGGAATTTGGCTTTTACTCCTTTGTAAAGGTGCACAGCTGGCGAAAAAATTCTTTTGAAGTTTTGGCGTTTATGCAGCATTGTGGTTTGCGCCAGGTGCTGGCTCTCCATTCTCATTGGTGCACCTATTTCCCCCCAGTCCCCCCACTTAACTGTCTATCTTACCCAGTTCTCTCTGTCTGTCTGTAGGTATCGCTGGAATACAGGCCCGTCATCGATACCGTATTAGATAACGACGTTGAAGCCGTGCCTCCGATGCTTCGCGTATACTAAGCATTTTACCTATATAGTGATTTGGACACTATTCACTTTTTGTGAAGGCAGGTGCATCCGTGCATCGCCTGTATAAGATGAATCTGACTTATTGTTTATTATTATGCTGCTTTTTTGGGCGAGACTGTCCTTCAAGTGTTCTATTGATCGACTGTGGTACTGGATAGTAAAATGTTATTACCGGTAACCTGAGTTGTTTGATTCTCGCGCTGAATTGTTACACGAATGAAACTTTTTTCCTCATACGGCGTCTTCACTGTTATAGTGAAGCGGCCGGGTTAGATGCTTGTTTTTTTCCATCAGTTACGACTTAGTATGGAGCACCGCTAACCGGTCAGTATCAGCATTCCACCTCATAGTGAGGCTTGCTTTTGTTTGGAGCTAAAACCTCATACTCACAATGGGAGCCCGCCGTGACAGGGATTCGAGCCCAGGTTCTCACAATTGCAGGCCCAGTGCTCTACCAATGAAATATCCCACTATCCTGACGAGTGAAACTGGTCAGGATAATCCGTCAGGATGAAAAAGCCATTGGTATGATTCAGGTCGCTTTTATGTTCTCCTGAGAATATGGAAGTTGTTACTAAATAGTTAAATTGATATGTCCAGTGCAGATATTAGTTACACCAAAGTCTTCCTAATTGAGACTGGACAGTCTAGAGTGGTGTAAAATACTTAAAAAGGTGTTTTTGAAGCCGTAACAATGCGATATATACATTACTCATGTTATGAAACGTGCTCACAATCTTAATGGACAGGCAAAATGGATATAAACTGAACTTATCTCCTTTCAACAAGATCGGTTCTTGAACCTTTCACAAAACTGTCAATTACAGTCAAATCATTTTATTACAGTCAAATCATTTTATGGCCACCAAACCTCAATATGCATCTAGAGAAACAAAGCCCAGTAATTTGGCCATTGTGCGCATAAGCTCCGCACTTTATGGTTTCTGCATAAAGGAATCGCACTCACCTTCTCGCTAATATAATCCGGTCTTATTGTCCACAGAAATTTTGTTCTCATTATCTCTTCGTCCTGATCATTATCTACTCCAAGCATTATTTTCTTTAATTTAACAACGCATTTTATGCCAAATACATTTCATCGCCCCACCCGCACCCCTATGAATCATACTATTGAGCCTTCATCAACAGCGCTGACCGGACAGCATTTTGCTTACAGAATACTTTTGTAACATTATGTTAAAGTCAAAATCTCCTTTTCTTTTCTGAGCACACGCATGTAGCTGATTTATTTACTGTTGTGTGGAAGGTATACCCTTCTGTCTACTCCTCCCTTCTCCCAAGTTTACGCTTTCATCTGACAAGGCCTGAAAAACGGGCCTGTGGCAACATAACAACTTCGGCTAATTGCTGTGATTGTATCACTCAAGTTCTAGAGATAAAATACTTGAGTTTTAATCTGGCAATATGGAGCGTGTCCCAGAAAGTTACATTCAATGATAGAGGTAATGGACCGCTTATTTTAATCAGATCACAAGTTTGCTGATATGATTACCAACCAGATAAAAAATGCCATCCATGGTAACTCCAAACGCCTAGTTAAAATGTACCTCAATCTCACACTGCCGGCACCTCACTTAAATACAGTCGTAGATCAGAGAATCTAAACCAAGACGGAGAAACTGACCCAAAGCCGGTATCACATTTAATATGTTGCCACTCGGTAGGAAATGTTCACTACAAACGTCAGGAAAAATGTTCTTGTCCGGGGAAAAACCCAAAAGAACAATAATACGTATTAAATTAAAAATGGCTGTCCTATCTTGTCATTATCAAATTGTACTTTTACATTTATTTTTTGCGACCCAGCAGGAAACAATTTTATTCGCCAAAATTGATGAAATAAAGGTTTATCCATACGGGTAGACTAGGTCCACGATTTTCGTATTGTATTTTGCGTAGTCGACTCCAAGTTTCTTCAGGCAATCAGCTTTAGCCTGTCATTGGGTAAACATTGTTGTAGTTATTATGCTGTGTAATTGATGAAACATAAATTGATTCCTTTATGAAAACAATGCCTTAATTGTGATTAAAAAGATAATCCAAATGGCTGATTCCAAATGTCTCACCGTCTGACCAATATTCCTAAGTCTATTATTTCAATGGCCTATATAGTTGGAGCAGCGACACACAATATTGTTTGTGTGATAATTAACTTGACATCATTTAGTTTCTCCCCCTTCACACGGTCTGGAGAGGGTTACTACCTGCTAGGAGGGCCGTCATGAAGGCATATGTTTTGTCCGCTAACTTCTCAATGCCCTATGAAGCTATCAATCCACTCAGATCCACTCTTATAGAGGAATGTCAAACACTGGAATCAATGGTTACCCTGGTAAAGTGTAGGTTGGCCCTGGGCAGGTCAACTTACGTTTTGTAAACAAGGATTTGCCTTAACAATGTCATCCGTGTAAAATAACATTAACCTAATTATAAACACATGATCCCAGGTTGTTGTAGGTGTGCGAATTACCCCAGACTAAAAATTGAGGGGGTACCAATCATATACCTATGCAATGACATAAAAGACATGAAGTGACCTTGATGTCACCGACCTATGGCACATTCTCATTCGTTCCCGATTACACATACTTTTTGCTGCCTATTCCTTAGTTTATTACACACAAGCGTACCCGTAACCCTTTTTACTTTATCTAGTCATCACATTCCAACCTTGCTAATCCATGTGTGAAACTTCCCGTGTAGTAGCAGAGCAGTTGTCGATGGTGGCCAATGTCATTAAACGCGTAAGCTACCACCATGTCTTCACCACAGGTTTTAGCCGGGTTGTCGGCTCCTTTCATCATCATATTAATCTCAGGCCCTTGTCATATTGTTTTGTTTATTAGTTGCATTCTGGCTCGGCGCGAGGCACGCGTTTATCCCCTAGTAGGCGGAGCCTAGATGGGTTTCACCAGCTTCTCAAACGGTGTGATTGGACAAGCATTCAGTCACAGTATGCCGAGGTAATGTGAGAGACAAACAATTATTCTATCGGCGAGTGTAGTGGTTATGAGTTGTGAAGAGATATAATTATAACCGTTAGAGATCGGATTACATATAAATAACAGCATGAATTTATTAACTTTCACATGGATCACTGTATTTATATGCTTATTAGAAAATCCTGCATCAGCGAGGAAAAACAGATTACGCGGAACTCGATGGTGGTAAGTTATTCTCATTCCCTATCATCAGTGTTACAATTATTCCTTTATTATTATACAATGCCAAAGAGCCTGTTCACTGGCGTGTTTTGCTGTGAATCCTACAAGATACATCAGGTAGTGCTTGTTCTTTTACACATAACTACGCCAGCTGGGAGACTTATTCATATTTCCAGCCACAAGGGACACACCGAAATTACAGGCAAACTGTGCATGTGTTCGTAATGAACCCATTTACCCTCCGCACCAACCCGATTACCCTGGCAAGTTCAGGCATAAATCAGGACAAAATGTTCACCCCATCTGCCAAACCCATGGCATGACACGCTAGTCTTATCCTGTTGGTATATCTGTCTATCCTATAAATGGACAATGATCTAACATTATAAGGACAATCCTGTAAATACTCCCCAAAGGGTCCTATTCGATCAATAAGTGTCATCTTGGCCATGTCGCTACTGAAAACTCTTATTACTCTCTTATTTGTAGGACTCTGGCCAACGATTTCATGCCACAGTCATATCTAGAAACAAATGAGCTACAGCCAGTCTCTAATGACATTTATCCCATCGAGGATATGAACCCAAGCCTACAGCCTCTTACAAAGAAACAGCGAAAACTAGTGGCTAAAAACCCAGGCTCGATATCAGCCGTTGCGTTAGGAGCCCAAATTGCCATCAAGGAGTGCCAATATCAGTTTCAGAACAGGCGATGGAACTGTCCTATAAAAGATACCGCTCACGGTGGCTCTATATTTGGCAAAATACTCAAAATAGGTACAGTAAACTTCATTCATTTATCCCATACATGAACTGTTGTTTAGTATAGTAAGGTGTTTACTGGGGAAAATGCTTGTGAATCGAGCAATCGAGAATCCTATAATTTATCTAAGAAATCACCAAATAATTTGTGTGACTGCAGGCACCTCTAAGAATAATTAGGATATATCAGTACTGGAGAAGAATGTGCTGAGAGCACTGATTTTAATGAGGGTACCAGTAGCTAGTGCGTGAAATTAGACTCAATATCTCTCCTTTTGAAAGAATACACTGCTTAGCCGATGATTTCAGGTCAGATAAACTTGATAAAAAATCTGTTGATGATCAACATTATTGTTTTCAATCGAATTCATACCCAAAGAAACCATGAATCATTAGCTTTGTTATATGGTGACTCAATTCATCGATGTACCTGCAGCGAGAAGTTAGTAAAATAGTTGACGAACTATCTTGTTAACAGGGTGTAGAGAGACCGCGTTTATCTATGCAATAACAGCGGCCGGTGTAGCGCATTCAATGGCTAGAGCTTGCAGTGAAGGGAGAATTCACACATGCTCTTGTGACTTCAAACTGGACCAGCCCGCTGGTAATGACTGGAAATGGGGAGGCTGCAGTGACAATGTGCAATTTGGATATAAGTTCTCCCGTCAGTTAATCGACTCAATAGAGAAAGGCCAAGATCTGAGATATATGGTCAACAAACAGAACAACGAAGCTGGTAGAAGGGTGAGTTCTAACCGTTCCACATTTAATGCTAGGAGCAAAGGTAGCTCAGTTAATAAAAGTGCAGAAAATTGTGATCTAAGAATTGGAAGTTCAATTATCAAGCCAATGGCGTGGTTTTCCTGGTTCTCCAGCGGCAGACCTCATCTCCAATTTGCTAGAGCGTTTTGGATCAGTGCAGTATAAATAATAGAGATCCCAACCAATGGACAAGAGTCAATATCATTCCATGGTTGCTAAAGATCCACCTCCCACATTACTGCTGTAGAAATTCTGCTTTCCTGATAATCAAATCAGAATCAATGATCAAAGGCTACTGTGGTAACGGAATTGAGAAAATGGAATATTAAGACTGAGTTTTCGGATAAATCTCTACCCATTATCAGCGTGCTAATGATATCAAAGGGCTGCTGTCCTGCAGGGGAAAACTGATTTGTATGTGTTTTGGTAAAAAAGAACTGTGAAAATTCGAGAATGCTATGCACTTATGAGCAATTTTGAGGTCATGAAATGGACAGGGTTATTGCACCACACCTACTAACCTTCAATTTAGTTACTCAGCTGCTAAAATTATCTTACAAAATAACAGAATTGTTTAAATAGACCATAAATAGTACCAGAAATATGTCTACGAGACAATTAAGAATTCAAGTAAAATGAGTTGGAGACTGCTAATGTAGCAATAAGTTCTTAGGCAAATCATAAAATATTGTCTTCCTGTTCAATTTCTCCTTCAGAAAGGGCCAATGTGTTTAGTAGTGGCGATGATCTTACAGTAATCAGTGACTGGTTAGATGACTAGGTAGGTGTTCTATTTTTCCCAGTGGTTTTATGCATACAAGAGATAGTCGATTTGAATTTTCTCCATACCTATGCATGTACTGCTGCCAAGACCAAGCCAAACTGGCATTTCTACTCGATCTTCTGCCATCTGGCATCTTGAGCAGGTGGGTAGCTGCGATCCAGCAACTGAGTTTTCCAGTCTCCCACAGAAGAACTGAATCAGTTTCTCCTAATATGATTTTGTTGACCTCTTTTGATTTGAGTGACAATTAATTTTACGTATATTAAAACTTTCCACTATGACTTCTTGAAAAAGGAATCGTCAAATCATGCCGCTCTATTCGGCAAGTTCTAATTTGTGAGCCTCGATTAATTTCTGCGTTCATAATGCCAATAATCTTCAATCAGATCTCCAATGATTATGCTTGATTTTTTTAGGTCCTAATTAGTAAACTTAGCTATTTGTCCTTGACATTAGTTGTCTCGTACTCATCCTGCGGGCTTCTCTGAATCTCGGTAATAATCATTTTAATTTGGCTATTCCCAGAGGACCGAGCACAGCTCAGTGCAAACTTTCTAATTTCTCATCTATCTAACCTTCGATCTGGTCTCGCTTCATTTATGTGTTCCATTTACGTTGACTGCCTTTTGTTCATCTGAGTCGGTTCAGCACTTGTGAGCTTTGTAATCTGATCTGATTGTGTTTCGCACTCCTTTATCACAATGAAATTGTTAAACAAAGTGAACTTTTTTTATCCTTTTTGAGTGAGATTTCTCCTGCTCACGCAGTGTTAAATTGTAAGCCATACCTGTCTGGGGAAAACGTCATTTGCGTCCCACCC
>Ga0224501_10000911_pt1 | contig 22806 bp, 24 predicted proteins | sample SF_Oct11_sed_USG_4_FD_169105 | JGI IMG/M metagenome (GOLD analysis project Ga0224501, IMG submission 169105) | Sediment microbial communities from San Francisco Bay, California, United States - SF_Oct11_sed_USGS_8_1 | ecosystem: Environmental > Aquatic > Marine > Sediment | place: USA... | reverse complement strand
ATTAGGGCGCCCAAATATTGGCAATTAGAACTTAATAGAACCTAGTTCATGATCATGAATAGTAGCGGAACTAATTGGTATAAGTTTAGTGGCATTTTCTTCGTTAATAAAAGATTTTATAAATATTTTTTGATTAAAAATCATTAATTCGAGTGGCTGAATCGTATGATTGAAAAATTTTCCTGAATTATCGGTATAGTCTACTTTAACAAACCCCTTGGATTTAATTAAGCGATTAAAATAAGTTTGAACTTTATCAAAATTTCGAGGTAATTTTAACTGAAAATCGCTGCATTTTCTATAGAATCTCATGAATTTTCGAAACTTTTTATGAGAATTGATTTTTTCATAATAGTGCTTTATGGTTTCTAAAAATATTAATCCTGTAGCCTCTGCGTCAGACAGCGCCCTGTGATGATCGCCTGTATCAATGTCTAACAATTCTCTTAATGATGATAAAGAATGCGAGGCGCGTGTTTTAAAATATTTTCTTGAAAGATATAAATTATCAAAATAAAGATTATCAGGCAGGGTACGCCCTACCCTGTTTAATGAATGAGTTAAAAAAGAAAGATCAAAAGGCGCATTATGAAAAATAATAGCATGGGTTTCAATAAAAGAAAGAAAATTTTCAAGACCCTCATGCAAAGAGACTCCATGTTCCTCTAATTCTTCATTAGAAATCTGATGTATTTCACGAGATCTAGGATCAACTTTATTTTCAGGTTTGATCAAAATTTGAAATTTGTCAATTATACCCGTTAAATCAAATTTAACGGCGCCAATTTCTATAATTTCATGCTGCCAGGGATTTAGTCCCGTTGTTTCAAGATCGGCCGCTACCCATGTTTGGTTTTTTAAGTAATCGTCAGACATACGTCACAGAATTGAAAATATACAGAAAGTCTATAAAAATTCTATAAATTTCTTTACAATATCATATTTTATTAAATTTAGTACTTATGCAGTACCCATTATTACGATTAAGAAGATTTAGAAAAAATGACACGATTCGAAAGGCGATGAGAGATATATCCATCCGCCCTGAAAATTTTATACAGCCTTTGTTTGTGCATCCGGGCGATGAAGATCAAGAGATCCCTACCCTGCCCGGCGTAAAAAGAATTTCGATAAAGAATGTAAAATCATATCTTGAAAGAGTTAAAAACGCAAAAATTCCATCCGTTTTGATTTTTCCTATACCCCATGATAAAGAAAAAGATAAGAGCGCATCTGTTTGCGTTGACCCTAACGGCAGCCCCGCAGAGATCATAAGCAAAGCCGCCGAAGTCAAAGACTTAAACATTATGGTTGATTTGTGTCTTTGCCCCTATACAGATCATGGTCATTGCGGGTTAATCAACGAAAAAAAAGAAGAAATCGAAAATGACAGTACGCTTGAAATTTTAGGCAAATCGGCCGTCACGCTCGCCAAAGCCGGCGCAGACTGGGTGGCCCCCTCGGGCATGATGGACGGAATGGTAAAATATATTCGCCAGTATTTAGATGATGAAAATTTAATAGATACGGCAATCATGTCATATTCTATAAAGTTCGCGTCAGGTTTTTACGGTCCGTTTCGCGACGCCGCGCACAGCTCGCCTTCATTTTCTGACAGAAAAACCTACCAGATGGATTACGCGTCAGAAAAACAAATCAGTCTTGAATTAGAACAAGATATTCAAGAAGGCGCCGACGCGGTGATGGTAAAACCCTCGTTAATGTATTTAGACGTCATTCAAAAAATCAAGGGCTTATGCGATCTTCCTATAGCGGCTTATCAGGTATCTGGCGAATATGCCATGATCAAAGCGGCCCATGAAAAAAATCTTGTTAATGAAAGAGAAGCTTTTGAAGAAATCATGTATGCTTTAAGACGAGCCGGTACTGACTGGATTATTTCATACTATGCGCTTGAATATCTTGAGGGGCTGTAGATTTTTATTAATAGAACCTGCCCGATAAAAATCAATTAACGCACTAGGAATATTTTTTTGAACTATATTTGACCAAGAGTTAAGTTAATATCTTTTTCAATGAAATGTAAAATAGAGATAACTTGACTTTTAATATTTTTTATTTCTTCAATTCTTAGCGGTATGCCAATTATAAAAATAGTATTAGAAATATCATTTATACTGTTTTTATAAATAATTTTCTTTGTTTCTATTGAGTCAGATGGATAACATAGGCAGCAATATTTTCTTTGTGTCGAGCTAAAAGAAGTATATGAAAGTATTTGGTGAAGATCATGCCTATGATCGTTTTTAAGTGTTTCGTTACTATTAAATTTATTATATAAATTTGCTTTATACTTTGCGTCAATAAAAACTAATAAATTACCTTTCTGATAAATCACATCAGGTTCTAAGTTCTTTAATGCCCAAGAGAAATATAAAAAGTGCTTAGAGTAAAACTTGTAATTTGATAATACCTTACCGCCAATTGTTTTTGAGATCCCCATAAATATATATTGTACAAATTTTTCAAAAACATCAGAGAAGTTTACTCGCCAAGCAGTACTTTGAAAAAAGTTAAATTCAAGAATATTATTTGCAGATAATTTACAATTTTTAATTACAGGATTATCAGATAATTTTATTTGAATTGAGTTTGTTTCAATTGGTTTATGCAAATATAATTTTTCTTCAAGAAAGTTTAAACGTCGGTTAAGAAAAAACTTAACTCTTAAGGGCGTATTATTTGAAAGTAATTCTGATTTACATATATCAAATACATACCGAACTTGACTATATTCTATATGAAGTTCACTTAAAATATTTTTAGTAGCGGGGAATTTCAAACGTTTTTCAACTTTATATTCATTCTGAAAATATTCATTCCATTTTATTTGTCCGTTCGGTTTATTCTCAATTTTCTTAATATTATCAAATTTTCGCCAATGATACTTTACTAAATTCTCTAAAGAAGTAATAAACTTAATAGCTTCTAGATATAAAGGTGGGCGAAAATTATTACCCGATACTAAAGGAATACTATCAATCACTTCAGGATTAATCTCGGTACCCAATAAATCAAGAATTTTAATATAATCTTGGTAACGATGACGGCCAATAAACCTTGGAGATACAACGAAATCACCTATTTGCTTACCTGTATCAGAAGATCTTAGAGGAATTGTACCAATATATTCTGTTGAACGAAAAGCAAGAGAAGTATTTTGATCTGTACCAAAGAGTATTGGTGTTACACCAAGAAAATTAAAATGTTTTGAATTAAATGCAATAAATTTCTGAAGATATTGACCTAGATACCTTTTATCGGCATTTTTTAGCCATTTTTTTTGTATAGCTAGGCCACTTAATTTTGTAGATAATTCAGTAAGACAAGGTATTTCACAAAAAACATCCATATATTTTAATCAAATAAAGAGAGATTTATTCTGGAAATAAAATAATTATTGAAATCCTCTTTCGCATTTTGAATTAAACCCTCTTGTAAATATTCTTTTATTAAAGGAAATATTTCATATCTGATGCGATTTTTTATTTCTGCTTCATCTTCTGCAATAAAATACCCTTGACCAGGTTGAAGTGTTAATTCATTACTTGAAGCAAACCAATCAAATATTTCATGGATCTTTGAAAAATCATCAGAAAAAAAATATTTAGATTTGATTGGCTTTGGTTTTAAATCATACCAAGCAAACCTTCTTCTTAATGCAAAGTCAACAACAGCCAAGCTTCGATCTGCTGTATTCATTGTTGCTATAACATGAAAATTTGAGGGAAGCTTATTTATAGAAAAACCGGGTAATATTTCAATATCAACGGAACTTTTGTCCATTTTATGTTCAAATAGATAAAATATTGGCCCTAGTACATTAGATAAATTAGCCCGATTTATTTCATCTACAATTTAAAATCATCACTGCTGGGGTTTTCAACAATTTGACAAACAGGCAAGACTTTTGTATATGTTTTAATTGTATTCTCTATATGTTGTAAAGAAGGATTCACAGTAATTGATTTTGGTAAATTTGACTCTATATCTGAAAAAGATGATTTGCAATAACCTTGAGAGTCTACTAACTTTGAAAATAATCTTCGAAGACCAGGAAATGTTGCTAGTTCATAATCATTTTTGAAACCACTAGAACCAATGCCAAGACATACAAGCCAAGATTTATTTTGATCACTGGGAAATATTGTTAAAGAAAAATCATGGAATGGGCCAGACATTTCTTCCTCAGGATGAATGAAACCAAAATAGGCCCCATTATCTTTTAATGCTTCATCACTAGTGTTATTTCTCTCAATATAAGGCTTGTTAAATTCACTATTCTTTTTCGCACCAAATCGCTCAGCTTCTTCCTGAATAAATTTACGAATATCTTCTATTAATGTCATAGTTCAATACCTTTTTTATATCTATAATTAAAATAAATAAGAGAATAATTGTGTCAAATGTTATCTAAAATAATCAGAAGATATCTGTTTACTGAAAAATGCAAAAGCTTTGTATCTGCCTCAGAAAGTTCGTTCGAATGAAATAAGAAAACTGCTAAAACAAAGACAACGGCGACAAGACCTATATAAATGCCGAAAGTTTTTTTATTCTTAAGCATAGTTCTTTATCAGAAATTCAATACGTCAAATAAAAATAAGGATTGAAGATACTTCCAGAGAAATCGGCTTGACGTGACATAATCTTTGATAAGTAAATAAAAAATATTCATGAAAACAAACTATAAAATATATTTTTTTATTTTTTTAACTACAATTATGGTATTTACTATTGATATACTTTTGCCTTTAGGGGTCGCGGCAGGCGTTCCGTATATTATTCCCATACTAATTTCTCTTTATTTAACCAACCGTAGAATTACCATTTTTCTGGCTCCGATATTTATATTTTTAACTATCGCGGGTTTCTATTTTTCGCCACCGGGCGGTATCATGTGGATGGTTTTAACCAACCGTTTTTTAGCTTTCTCGGTAATCATAATTACCGCATTTCTAGGACTTCGTTTAATAGAAAAAGATGAAGAAATTAAAAAAATAGCCTCTATACCGGCAGAAAATCCCCATCCTATTGTAAGAGTATCATTTGAAGGCAATATACTGTATATCAACAACTCTGCGCAAAAGCTGTTTGATTATTATAAAAAAGATCTTAAGAACTTTCCAATGCCAGCCCAATGGATATCTATAGTGAAAACGGCATTAAATGATAATAAAATTATATTTCATGACTATAAAATAAATAAAAGGATGTTTACCTTTGATTTTACCCCCGTTCTAAATTATAACTATGTAAATATTTACGGAAAAGATATTACAGAACAAAAAAAAATATGAAAAAAAACTGAAAGCATTATCAGAAATCGATCCGCTAACAGGCATCTATAACCGACGTGTTTTTAAAAATTCGTTTGAACATGAGCTAAATAGAGCAAAGAGATTTAACACGATATTATCGCTTTTAATTATAGATATAGATTTTTTTAAGAAATATAATGATACATACGGGCATCATGCCGGTGATCTTGTATTAAAAAATATTGCATCTGTATTGAAAAAAAATTGTAACCGGCCGGGAGATCTGGTTGCCCGGTACGGGGGTGAAGAATTTGTGGTTTTACTGCCTATCACAAATGAACAAGCTGCAATAAAAGTGGCTGAAAAACTTAAAAAAAGAATAAGTGATTTAAAAATTAAGCATGAAAAATCAAAGATTTCTAAATTTGTAACAATTTCAATAGGTATCGCATCAACAAATACCATGAAACATGTAAATCTAAATGAAGATAGTATATTCAAAGCTGCGGATACCGCTTTGTACAAAGCCAAAGAAAAAGGACGAAATGGCATAGAAATCAATACAAAATTTAATACTTAAAAAAGAAGTTAAATAAAAATAACATTTAATGGTTATTATATTAAGCCTATATACTATGACTTTACAAAATCTCAACTTTAGTTATAGAACTCAAATAAAAAGTACAGACTTTTAATAGAAAATTACTTTACAATTTATATAATTTCTTTTATATTGAATAACATCAGAAAAAGTCATGAAAACATTTATAAAGACAAAATCAATAATTATGGCAATAATTATAACTAGCGGTATAGCAAGCGGATTACAATCTAAAATTGAATTAGATGATAATATTCAATATTTAAATAAAGAAATAATCTCTTTTGCAAGAAAAAACAAAGGAAAAAAAGTCGGAAGAGGCGAATGCTGGGATTTAGCGGCTATTCCGCTAAAGAAATATAATGCCTCATGGAATGGTCAATATATTTTTGGTAAAAAAATATCTTATGGAAACAATAAAAGACATTATATTGGAAAAGATATTAGAATTAAAATTGGCGATATTATTCAGTATAAAAAAGTAAAATTAGAAGGTTCATGGGGTTATATGACGCTAGGATATCCGGATCATACAGCAATTATTAATAAGGTTGAAACAAACTTAAAATTCTCTGTTCTTGAACAAAATTTCAATAATAAAAGGTATGTTACTGAAAATATGGTAGATTTAAACTACCTTAAAAAGGGATCATACATAATTTACAGACCTTTTAGAAAAAAGTAATGTAAGCGTATAAAACCTATTATAGCCTGCCCTTTTTGATCAAATATTCTGAGATGAAAATCATTTATCTATCGTCAAAATATTCTCTAATGCCAATCTCTTTTAACGCAGAAGATACATTTCTGATTTCTTTCGTTGGGTTTATACCAGCCAAACTGTTTAAAATACCAAAGGTATATTTTATCTGTAATCTTATAATTCTAAAGCTCTAAACTAGATATATTAAAATTTTGTCGGATATACACTTGCAGATATGCTTATATTATGTATAGTGTAAAAGATATTCTAAACGCATTAAATACAATGTGGATTCATATTTATCTTGTTTATATTTATCAATAAATTTAGATAATCGATTATAATTCCGGTTATTTTCAGTTAAATATTGGTTTATATATGAATAAAAATCTATACCTTTAATTGTAGAATCTTCTATATGAAAATTATCCCAATTTATTCGAAAATTAAAACCAAGATCAATATTGTTAAATCTATAGCGAATTACGTTAAAATCATTTTTTATTTCTTTTTTATGAGTATTTGGATAATAACTGAGAAATGAGTATTTTTTTATTCTAATATCTTCACCGGATTCATGATATACTTTGTCTGCCATCTTGTCACCGACTAACGGGGCATAAAATACAAACTCTGCCTCTTTTATTTTACCCCGACATGTTTTACCGGCTTCGACAATATAATTGATTTCGCTGTAATCACACAATTCTGCAAATGATGCTCTTATCGGTTCCTGAATATATTCTTTTTTAACGGCAATTCCTTCAAATGGTATAAAACTTAATTCTGTATGAAAAACAGATTGATAATATTGGTTGTTTATTTTTTGTACATCAAACATCCTTTTTACTTTGCACCCGTTAATGCGTGTATTAAATATAAAATAATCTCTATGTATTTCAGGGCTTGAATCGCTGACTGTCGTCGCTTTACAAATATCGCCATTAATAGGAAACCCTATTTTCACTTTAACTTCTTTATTGCTATTATTTTTAAACTTAAAAACAGTTACAAAAGTATTATCTTTATAAATGGATTTCTCAGATTCTGGAAAAACTTCTGTATGTTCGCCTATAAATGGGGGGCCTGAATCAGGCCCGTGAAAAGATACTCCGTCATTTGCCAGACAATCTTTTGGGAAAAAAGAAGAGATGATTAAAAATAATCCACAAAATATCGAATTCATATGTGACATAATCAATAATTTGACATTTAAATAGATTGTCAATAAAATATTGTATAAATATTATACATATCGCCTACAGAGATGACAGGAATTGAGCGAAAAATATCGCAAGAATGATAAAAAATTAAAAACTTATTTTTTATTTGCAACAAACAGATAGAGCAGATACTGAATTCTATTTAATCTATAGGGCATAAACAATATTTCACTGAACAGGAGAAGAAAATATAATTCAATTAGACCGAATCTTCTGGCAAAAGTGGCTGCAGCATAGACAAGGCATTATCAAAAAAAGTAATATTTTTAGTTTCTCCTGCTTCAATTAGGAATCTTTTTTGCGAAATTAAGACTTTTTGAATTTTATCAAGAGTTTCAATTTCTGGTAGTCCCTTGTCAAAAAACTGCTCTACTTTTTGTATTTCAAAAGAAACAAAAGGGGTTAATAGTTCTAAAAAATCGCGTAATAACCGGAGTTCCGGCTCCTGGCGCTTTATATCAGCATTTTCAGATGCCTTTCTTAAAACAATATCTAAAATAGTTTTAATATTCTCTGCATCTTGACCGTCTAGTTTAAATTTATAAGGAATGGAATTCAATCTGGGCAAATCAAGATTCCGAAGATAAACCCGGGCTGAAAAAATTGGATTTTTTGAAAGCTCCCCTACGTCATCATGCTTTAACAGGTCAACCGCTCTCACATCTGAAGGCAGCTTAACTTCTTCAGAAACTGCCTCGACTGAAATATCCCTTTCTTGACGGAAAACGATAACGCGTGATTTCGGAAATTGTATTTTAATTCTTACCAGCATTTCTCTTTCAATGTCGTCGCTTGTTATAAAATACTGATATCCTGTTATTGTTCTTGGAACAGCGCCAGGATTAAATGATTTAAAATGCGAAACCACGGCAGGTAAAATTTCTGATTCGACATACGCCGGAAATTTTACATGTCGGATATCCGACAACCCCTTTACATGGAATGGAATATGCAATTGATTATTTTTTACAGGGTAAAAGCCTATTTTATCAAGAGGATTTAGAGAAAGATCAAAATCCATGCCTAAAAAAATAATATGCGATAAATTATGAATTATTGAATTCTTTTGACTGCGAGGGTTCGGAATCGGCTTGTTATTTTTAAATAAAAGATAATTACCCTTTTTAAGGTTTACCCTAATAACTATCCCTGAACGAGTTGATTCTTCTAAAAACTCTCCTGTCATCTACTCCCACTTGATTCCATATATTTTATATTTTCTCAATTTATGCTGCAAAGAACCCCTAGATACCCCTAAGAACTTGGCAACTTTATGCTGAGAATCTCCGACCATTTTTCGAGCATAATCAATAGCTTTTATTTCTAAATCGGTAATTACCTGCCTAAGCTTTGCGTTTTTCAAAAAAGAGACATCTTCTTGTAGAATATTTAATTTTTCATTATTCAACAAATTATTTTGGACGCCATAAAAATTTTCTTCTTTTTCCCATGAAAAATTTTTATCATTAAGATTATTTAATATTGATAAAAAATAGCACCCCTTCGCCTTTAGCCAGAACTCTGTAGATTTCTTTATGCTATTTTCTCTTTTGGCTAAAGATGGAATTAGCAATTTGTGACTCTTTAATAATTGCGAAAATTCCGCTATAAATATATCATGCTTTAGCAGCATTTCAATATTATAAATAGAAATAACTACGATTAAATTATTTTGAATATCCTCAGCCGATTCTACAATAAAGGCCTGCTGATTCTTATCTAAAAGCGCGGCCTCTGGGACAATTATTATGTTCTTTTCGGTGTCATTTTCAAAATATATTATATCGTCTTTAGATTCAAATATTCTTCTCTTTATAAAAATATTATAATTATAAAGAATAAAATTTTGTAAAAATGTTTTTTTCCCAACGCCATTTTGGCCATTGATGAAAACAAAAGAACTATTTTTCTGTATTGCCAAATTTATATTTAACTCCTCTTCAATCGGATAAAAAAAAGGTAAAAACGTCGGGTACGTTTCTCTATCTAACGCCTCCACTGCTAAAAGCATATCTAATATTCTTTTTATATTTTCGGCTATTGCCTGATTTGGCACTTGAGAAAACTCCATTTGCCAGTAAAACATTAATTGATTCGCTACAATGCCTGGCATGCTCAGCAAATAACCGCTGGGAATATTCGTAATAGATAATTGATCTTTCCATTCTTTTTGATCATATTTTACTGACGAACCCCATGCCTCTTTTTGCTCATGGCTTTTATAGATTGGTATTAATTTATTTTCTTCAAATATCCATACAATCCAGTTTTTGGCAAAAATACTCCTTGCCTGCTCATTCATCCAACCCCAAATTCCGCATTTTCCGTATATTTCAAGATGTTCCTGCATTCTTATGCACAGGTTGACTAATTTTAATCTAGCGTCAATGGTTTTTCCAATTCTTATGTCGGATATCCGACATTATACAAGATCTTCTCTAAATATGATTATTTTATTTTTTTTTACAAAGAGACATAAACAGGTTGACAAAATATGATTTGATGTATTATTGGAACATTAATGAAAAAGACAACTGTCATTTCAATAGCAAATCAAAAGGGAGGGGAGGGTAAAACAACAACTTCTTTAAATCTTGCTCATGGCACCGCCCTTGAAGGCTACCAGACATTATTAATCGATATGGACCCTCAGGCAAATTCATCAGGAATATTTATTCAAAGCGATTCTTTAGAGACCTCGATAGCGGATGTTTTTCTGCAGAAAAAAAAACTTAGCGATGTTATTATCGCTACAAAATATGAAAATCTTTCCTTGGCTCCCTCTAAGATTAATCTTGCCGAAGTCGAACTGGCCCCTCTCAATGTAGAGGCGCCATACGTATTAAGAGACTCTCTTGTTTCAGTACAAAATAAATTCGATTTTATTGTAATTGACTGCCCTCCAAGCTTATCGATTTTTACTGTAAACGCCCTTGTTGCATCTAATTATGTTATCGTTCCCTTGCAGGCTGAAAAATTTTCTATAGACGGTATTCAGGGCCTTCAAAATACAATTGAAAGTATCAAAAGAAGAATAAACCCCGAACTCCAAATTATGGGAGCTCTAATCACACAACTTAAAAATAATACCGTTCTTACAAAAACAATTTTACCTGTAATCAAAAATTATTTCCCTGTTTTTCAAAATTCTATTTCTATGGGAGTCGCCATAGGCGAGAGCCATCTCTCTCGACAAAGTATAATGGATTATAATTCATCCGTAAAACAAGCCACAGAGTACTCGTCATTTGTCAAGGAGGTTGTAAATGAGCTCAAAAAGTAAAAAACTTTCAGTAGTAGCAGGCATTTTTGACCAAAATATCGAGGGTGTTATTAGAAAAATTCCAATCGATCAAGTTATGCCATCCCCTGATCAGCCAAGACAAAATAAAGATATCAATATTAAAAGCCTTGCCGCGTCACTTCAAGAAGAAGGCCTTTTACAGCCGATTGTTGTAACTAAAGAAGATAATTCTTATTACATAGTCGCCGGTGAAAGAAGATACCGTGCAGCCAAATCTCTTAACTGGAAAGATATCGAATGCAGAATTATAAAAAAAATTCCTAAAGATAAATACAAAGTAGCAGTTATCGAAAATATTCAACGTGAAAACCTATCTCCTATTGAAGAATCTCACGCATTTAAAAAATTGAAAAATTATTTTTCGTACACCGATCAACAACTATCTGAAATTGTAGGCAAATCCAGAAACTATATTTCTGAAATTCTATCTATTGCCGATCTGTCAGAAAAGTGGCAACATAAAGCAGATGAAGCTGGCATCTATTCTAGAAACTTATTAATTCAATATGCTCAAGCTGTTAAAATAGGGCAGGGTAATGAATTTTTATCAAACTTTCAAAATGGGGAGATCTCTTCGGTAAAAACCGCCAAAGATTTCATAAAAGATAAAAAATATAGTTTAAATGACAATAATAACCCAATAATAATCAACAAAGAGCCTTCGAGAGAAAAAATTAATATTCCACAAAAAGATGTTACTATTTCAAGCGCATGGATTGATGAAAATAAGGTTTCTATTAAAATAGAAATTTCTCAATTAGATAACACTAATTTTACTCTAGATCTTTTAGAGAAGAAAATTAATAAATCTATAACTACGATACTTTCTGAACTGTCTTTTTAGTTTCTCATTATTTTATATTTGTTTTTATTTCTTATCTTCTTGCGCTTTTTTTATTTAGAATATTATTTAACAATGAATGTTTTCCAATTTTAAAATATTTCTTGTCGGATTGTATATTATGTCACATTATGGTCTATATAAAAATATTTTTGGTTTTTTGGGAACTTGTTGGTAACAAATATATAATCATTCTCTTAAATCCAATAGATTTTTATTTTTTTTATCATGCTGAGAACATTTGCATGATAAAATCTTTATTGTTTATATGAGTTATAGGCAATAAAAAAGGCATGGCTTTTGCCATGCCCGAAGGGTTCCAAAGGGAACTTGTTGGATATGTGACATAACATCATGGCCAACATTTTGTCAACCCTTTTTTGATTATTTTTAATTATATATGGTACTGCTTAATAATAGGCATCTATCATGGATTGGAGAATGAAATGAGCTATACACTTCAAAATAACTATCAGTTTTTTAAATTTATGCATGATATAATAGATTCATGCGCATGGGCAAAACTGTCTTCTGCTGCGAAAACGCTTTATCCTGTTTTATGTCGCTTTTCTGACGATAATTTCAAATATGTTTGGCCAGGAACAGAAGAGCTTCTTAGGCTTACGGGATTTAAATCTAAAAAATCTTTGCAACAAGCCAAAAAAGAACTTTTTCAAACGGGCCTTATTGATTTTATTCCGGGCACTGGCAGAACTAGTACGCGTTATTATTTTCGATTCGATTACGATAAAAGTACAATAAACCTAAATGACTACAGGGCGCGCACCGCCAACCGCAGGGGGGCAGTTATGGCTACCCCAGAGGAGGCCGGATATCCCCCCGAGAAGGGCACAGATACCCCCCCGAAGAAGATACAAATAAATATAAATAATAATTATAATAACCAACAAGTTGATGTTTTAAATAATATTCATAATTTATTATTAGAGTTTATTAATTACGGAAAAACTTTTAATTTTAATAATGACTACAAAAATACTATAATTCAAAATATATTATCTAAATATGACGATCTAGATATTGGCGAAGCGGTTAAGATTGCCATAAAAAAAGGTAAAAACGGAGACATTCAATATTTAGAGGGGATTCTTAAAAATAAGAAAAATCAAAAATATTCTGATAAAAAAGAATCAGTTTTTGTAAAAAGCGATAGCCCAATTGATAACCGTATTCCCTCAAATCTTAGAAAATATTTTAGTAATTTAAAATATCATTACAGCTATGATGATATTCATTATTATGTCGCTAAAAGCAACGTTCCTAAAAACTATATTGAGAATTATTTAAAAACAAGCGGTATAAATATTAAAATAATCATGAGTAATTTTGATGAACATTTAAATTCTCTTAAATTCAACATTGCAAATGATAAAACCGAAAATAAAAAGTATAGATAATCTATGAGCATTCTAAATACAGTTTCAACAGCAGAAGTTTCCGGATTATTTTTAATCATGCTTGTCGGCGCTTTAACTTTTGTTTTATTCAATCACCGCAATAAAACATTTTTTGAATTAGACTCTATCTTGAATGCAGACAAGAAGTCGTCCGATTTATTATTGATCATGTCATTTAAGAAAATGAATGATTATAGCCTAAAAGGTCGCTGGCTTTTATTTATATCTTATGTGATATTATTGTCTTTGACATTTTTGGTACTTCTTAATTATACCGGAATATATGAAAATTATATATTACCTTTAGATAAAATTGATAAAGATATTCAAAATATATTAGTTATTATTTTCATTATTTTTATTTTTTCTGCAATAGCCTTTTCTACAAAATTATCTATTTCCGCAAAAAAATTTCATTCATTAAATGGCGGTTATTCATTATCGGCTGGATATCTTGAACAAAAGCTTGATAATATATCAGATGAACAGTATAAGAAAATAATTTTTTATGTAACTGAAAAATTAAATGTTCTTGAAAGTACATATATCATAAGTTCAATATTTTTTACGCTTTCTATGTTTATAATTTTTATTGTTGGCATATATTGGATATTTTATTTGTTCAATTAAAATAGGAAAGCCAATGTTTGATCATATATCTATTGTATCGCCGGAATCGTTGAATATCTCTAAATTAAAATACTCTGCGGGAAAGGCCGGTAAAAATGCAGAAAACGTCTCATTCGAAGTTGTTTCACAAGAGCCGCCGGTTCCCGTATTTTTAATATTAGAATTTCCTGAAACTAATAATGTTTTTAACGAGGTTATTTTTGAGTTTTCTAAAGGTAACAAAAAATCAATAAAGGTAAATTTTTTTTACTCGTTAACCGGTAATTTATGGAAGAGTATTCCTATTCGAATTATAGATGAAAGCGACGATAGGCTATTATTTAAGTTACCGTTGATTAAATCGAATTTTTTGCAAATTGTATTAACTTCTGAAATTGGCGCCGGAATTGGAGAAGTTAAAATAAGCAATCTTGTAATAAACAAAAAAATAGATATATTGTTAAAAGCCTCGTCTTTTTTAGACAGGTTATGGGTTGTTGAAAACCTCATCGATAAAAGAGAAGATTATGGTTGGAGCTCGGCTACCTATAGCGAATCAAAGGATGTTAAAGAATCTCTTGATATAGATTTAAGCGATCTTTATTATATTAACGAAATAAGAATGCGCGCCGTAAAAAGTAATCCAAATTATTTTCCTTCGTCATTTTCAATACTAGGCTCAAAAGATAAAGCCAACTGGGATTTTTTAACAAGCGAAAAAGATTTTTATGTATCGTCTTCAAATTGGTATTCGTGGAATATCATGGCCAATAAATATCGTTTTCTTAGAATAGCTATCGATTCTTTAAGTAAGATTAAAAAAAATGAATTTCTTGCGAAAATTCTTGAATTGGATATATTAGCCGTTCCTGAAAATGATGAAAATATTTTTCAACAATCAAAAAACAATGCAAATTATGCCAGTTTGTTAATACCTGGAAATGTTTTATTTTCTGAAGATAAAGGAACTATGCCGTATAGGGCGGTTCAGTCTAATGACAGCCGTCTTCGTCAATCAAGCGTAGAATACCCCGGGATCATACAGCTTGCAAAAGACGGAGAGAGTAGGGTTAACCTTGCGGTTCAGTCTAATGACAGCCGTCTTCGTCAATCAAGCGTAGAATACCCCGGGATCATACAGCTTGCAAAAGATAGAGAGAGCAGGGCCAACCTTGCGGTTCAGTCTAATGACAGCCGTCTTCGTCAATCAAGCGTAGAATACCCCGGGATCATACAGCTTGCAAAAGACGGAGAGAGTAAGGCCAGCCTTGCAGTTCAGTCTAATGACAGCCGCCTACGCCTATCAAGCGTAGAATATCCTGGGATCATACAACTTGCAAAAGATAAAGAAAAAAAAGCCGGTTTAGCTGTACAATCAAATGATTCCAGGTTAAAAAACGGTTCCATTTCGTGGCCGGGTATCGTACAGTTTGCTAAACATAACGAATCAATTTCTGAAATGGCTTTACAATCAGACGATCCGAGACTCTTAGAAGGCGATGAAAATATAAAAGGTAGAGTGCAATTTGCCCAAGATAAAGAAATTTCGGCAAAAAAAGCGGTTCAATCTAATGACAGCCGATTAAACAAGGCAAATACAAAAACTTTCGGTATCGTACGTTTTGCAGAAAACGGAAAGAAAATAAAAGGCTTAGCCGTACAATCAAGCGATATACGTCTTGAAGATAAAAGATATCCGCTGCCTCATGAGCATGATTACGCTAAAAAAAATCATGATTATTCAACTCATATCGGTAATTTGCAATTAAAAAAGAATATGGAAACGCCCAAAATCTCAGGATCAAACATTCAAGGTATTGAAAATTTTCCTTTTGGCGTTTCTAATAATCAAGGTACAGCTGCATGTTTTATCGGAGGAATCATTTCTTCAAATAATAAAGATAGTGCATTGTATGCTGTGAGCGAAAACCATCCAGCTATTGAAAGTATATCCAAAAATAATGCCGGCGCCGTATTTTTTTCAGAAAAAGATTATTCTATTAAAATTCTTAATGAAATAGAAAATATCAAAGGTTCGGGAAAGTCGGTATTGGCTGAAGGCTCTGTTGATTTCAAAGGGAAAGTCACTATTGAGGGGTCTTCAAGCGTAGTCGTCGGATGGCATAAATATGCATCGTCAGTATTTCTTGAGGGCGACTTATTGACAATTTCAGAATCTGGAGAGCTTGAAAAAGTTTCTAATTACAAGCAAGATGTTATAGGCGTATATACTAAAAATTCAAATTTTATATTGAATAATAAAAGCGAAAAGAATTTGATTTATTTTTCGATTTCGGGAATTGCCAGAGTTCGCGTTATTGGTCCAATAAAAGCAGGAAGTCAAATTGTTTTTGCTAATTCTGATTCCGGTTTGGGAAAAGCGGCAAGCGAGAAAGGTCAAAACCAACAGGTTATTGCCGTTTCATTAGAAAATTTTAATGAAACTAGAGAGAAGCCGGTTTGGTGTATATTAAAAATATAATATTTTATAATACTAATGCGACATAATATGTCTTATGAGAAGAACTATTGTTTCTATTTAGATTAAAACATGTCGGGCGGCGGCGGAAGTTTTGACGACAGATGGCATTTGTCATGCCATCCCGGAGGAATTTTTTCTCCTAATCTAATCCATGTATCGCTTTCAGATGAAACAACCATAAGGGGCTGACCGTAAAGCCTTAATTGGCATGGAGTACTGCTGTTTTTACATAATATTTGCGTTGCTTTAGGTTTTGGATAAGCTAATGCGAATTTTTTATGCAAACACTCGTTTTGAAGAGCCCCTATCTTTTTTCCATATTCAAAAAAAACAGCATATTTTCTAAAGAATGCTTCAAATACTGTAATCAGCTGTTTAGGAAAAAATCCTTTTTCTGTTTGTGTCGCAAGCTGGTACATGACAAGACCCATTTCATCTTTATTATTTTTTTGTAATGTTATCAAGCGCTTTGCGTGAGTGTAGTATTCGGTAAGATTTAATATAGCGCTTCCGAGTTTGACAGTATTGTTAAACCATGAATCTTCAGATGAAATATCATCATTTTGATATTCTTGATTTAAATGATTGTGTTTAAGTATCATTTCGGCAATATCAGGAGATAAATCATTTCCCGATATTTTGTTTGCCGATTCCATATCATGTCTTGTTTTGCCTTCAAAATCTTCTTCATCGCTCCAGTTTGACGAATCTGAAATAGAATAATCGTGAAGCATTGCCGCTTGAAAAAGACGCATAAAATTACTGTATTTATACTCGGTACCTTTTATACTTGCCATTAACCCGATAGCAATCGCGCTGACTTCCATTAAATGGCCTTTTATTTTTTTATCTTCGTATATAACTTTAGTTATATAATTCATAAAAAAACGATTTCTTAATGTTACTCGAATAATGCGATGCATATTAATACTTTTCTTTTCAAACAAATAAGCCGGAAATGAAAAATCATTTAGATTAATAACGCGTCTAAATTCTTTAGAAATCTTTTCTGCTAAGGCGTCTTTAAGATCTTTTGAAATAACCAGAGATATTTCATAAGAAGACGCTAATTCTCTGTTTAGTAAAGATTTTAAAAGGCTTTCTCTAAGAGGTCTTTTAGCAGAAATTAAAATATTTCCGTTTTTATCTTTAATATCTTGTTGCAAAGAGATAGCTTCATATTTACCCAGAAATGCTCCAAACGAAATTAGGTCGCTTACTTTTGTCGTGAAAATATTATCGTTTGAAAATTGCATTTATAATAAAATATATGTATTTAAATGATTTTAGAAAATAAATAATCATATTTCTAAAATATTTTACATTTTAGAATAACTTCATTCAAAGGTCAAGTCTTAAATTATGGCTATATTTTCAAGAAATTTCCGCCTCTTTAAAGCCCTTTTCGCGCAGAATGCATGAGTCACAGCTTAAACAAGGAAGGAATGTTCCGTCATTAGTTTTTTGCGGGTCATAACATGACCATGTTTGCTGAACGGGCACGTTTAATGACGCTGCCTTTTTAATAATTTCGCTTTTTGTTAAATAGATTAAAGGAGTGTGAATTGTTATCGGCTTTTCTTCTATTCCAGATTTTGTGCCTAACGCGAGCATTTCTTGAAAAGACTTTATAAAATCGATACGACAATCTGGATATCCTGAATAATCCATTTGATTAACGCCGATAAATATATTTTGACAGTCTCTTGACTCTGCTAAAGCCGCGGCCATTGATAAAAAAATAATATTTCTTCCTGGTACATAGGTATTTGGAATATTATTTTTTTCATGAATGTTTTCACGATGTTTTGGAATTTCAATATTATCAGTTAATGACGATTTGCCTATTAAAGATAAATTAAGATTAAATACTATAGACTCTATCGCTGAAATATTTTTGGCCAAGTTTTTTGCATATTGAAGCTCTATATCATGTTTTTGCCCATAATTAAACGTTAACGTAATTATTTGATATCCTAAGTTTTTGGCCTCATAAAGGCAGACCGCAGAGTCTAGGCCTCCTGAAAGTAAAACAACGGCCTTGTTTGTATTATTTTTCATCACCAAAATAAATAAAACGCGAAGTTGGAGTTTCTTCTATTTTAATAAAATATAAATTAATTAGTTGTTCTTTAACTTTTTGAAAAATATATTTTGCAATAATTTCAGCGGTTGGGTTTTCAAGACCGGGAATTGAGTTTAATAGTTTATGATCAAGATTTTCGACAATTGGTTCTACTATTTTTCTAATTTCAGCAAAGTCAATTATCCAGCCGGTTTCTTCAATAATATGACCTTTAATGCCCACCGTGAGTTTATAAGTATGCCCGTGAAGATTTCTACATTTATGCTCTAAAGGTACACAGGGTAAAAAATGCGCTGAATCAAAAAAGAAATCTTTTTCTATTATATTCATACTCCCCTCTTTTTATTCGGATATATATATTTTTGAAGTTGTACCCCAAGCTTGAATGACAAGCCGCTTTTCTTTATCCATTCGCCAAGCGCTTCGGGAGATATCTTTTCAAAGGCAGGCTGCAAAATTACAGGATTTTTTCGGTTTATTAAATTGTTTTTTTCTGAAATTTCAATTGCCCATAAAAAATCGGTTTTATCGCAAATAACGATTTTTATATCGTCATCTGGCTTTATCATTTTTAAATTTTCAAAATAATTGTTTTCTGACTCGCCAGATCCGGGCGCCTTTATATCTAAAATTATATGTACATACTGGGGTATCTTCGATATAGGTAGACTGCCCGATGTCTCAAGCAATATTTTATTTTTCTGGGTATGTAAAATATTTATTAAATATAAAATATTTTCTTGCAAAAGCGGCTCGCCGCCCGTAATTTCAACAACATTTGCGGGGTATTTTTTTATGGTTTTTATAATATTGGCAATATTTACCTTGTTTTTATTATTTATACGCGCATATTTGGTATCGCACCAGTTACAGTTTAAGTTACATCCGCTTAATCTAATAAAAATACATGGATAACCGGCATAACTACCCTCGCCTTGAATGCTATAGAATATTTCGCTTATGTCTAAATGTAGATTCTGAATTTCTGTGGAGGTTGCTTGTTTTTCTTTAGTATGAATCATTTTGTAAAAATTAAATAAAGACTCAACCCGTAAACTCGTTTTTGTAGTAACATCCCGTGCTTAACTGGCGCGCTACGGCATGCCAATATCATGGCGCCAATATTATGGCAGGCTGCGGCAGGCAAACGATTTTTTTTTCTTTGCAAAATATATCTTTGTAGTATCTTGTCTTTAGATAATGAATATAAATAAAAAAGACAGAAAGGTAGATTGGCTGCCAAGGATAAAAAAGAAGTCCGAAGCGTCTTTTTGGATTGGCATGGTACTGTTGGTGTTTGCGGGAGTTGGAATAGGATATATTGGTTCAAAAAGAATATCTTATGCTAATGAATTTTATACTCTGTCATTTTCTATAAATTTTTTAGAAGATATTCGCCCAGGTACAAAAGTACGATACCAAGGGGGCGTTATCGTAGGCGAAATTACGACAATAGAAAGCGGATACCAAGAGCATATTGCTCATGCAAAGATAAAAAAAGAATTTCTAGTTCCAAAAAATAATAGTCATATTTCATTGAAAACATGGGGGTATTTTGGGGGAAAATTCGTAAATATTGAAATTATTCATGATTATATACACGGAGAAACCTATGATGAATACTCGATATTAAAAGTTGAAGAAGTAAAAAATTCAGCAATTGTCATGAATGAAATTCAAAACATATTTATGAAACCCGATATGACGGCTTTAAGTCCGTTAGAGAATAAGCTTACAGAAGTAAAGGCCATGACAAAATATGTAGCCGGTATACCTTATATTCAGCCTAAGACTATGAGGTCTATAATCGGCTCAGGAGCCAAAAAATATCGAGAGTATGTAATGGAATTTAAAGATTTCAGTATTATGTTCTTTGAGAATGCCGAAAAATTTAGCGAAACAACCAAAATAGTATTAAATATGATAAATACCCGTACTACAGAATATTCAAAACCGGTTATGAATATAAAAAATAACCTGTTTTATGAAAATTACTCAACAGTGCAGGGCTATACAAATCTTTGGCATGATGAAGACGCTTATTATTATGCTAGAGCTTTTTCTGAATATGTTAAAGATAAGTCGGTTTATTTTAAAAATAATCCCTATCAGCTTATTTATAGAGACTAGATTATGGCAGAAAAAATAAAGTTAACCGTTAAGTGTCATGCTTGCGGAAATGTAATGAAAGGCACCGCAAAATATGGCAAGGGACATTATGTTCCTGATGATTTAGATTTTCAATTTATAGCTACCGGAAAGCTTGTTTCTGGGGGCAAGTCTCGCGTAAAGGGAGATGTATTTATTGTTTGCCCTAATTGTGAAGTAAAAAATAAATATGAAATTTAATCGTACATTTTCTTTTTTAGTATTTTGCTTATGTTGACGTTTGGATTTAACTTAATAAATTCATCAAACTTTTCCTTTGCTAATTTTTTTTGCCCCTTCCTAAGGTGCAAAACTCCTTCGTAGTAAGGAATATGCGGATAGTTAGGATTATTTTTAATCAGTATTTTAATGATATTTTCAGCTTTATTTAATTTGTTTTCAATTATAAAGGCCATGACAAGATCTTCGATGGCCCATAGAAAGGCAGGCTCGATTTCGAGAGTTCTTATTATTCTCTGGCCGGCCAAGCTGTACCTGTCTGTAAGCTTTCCGTTAGATGCGCATGCATAAAAGTACCACAGCTCTGCGTCTTCTTGATTTAGGTCGGTCGCCTTTTGAAACATTTCAAGTGATTCAGATATTTTCCCTTTTATTAAAAATATATTACCCATTGCCTTGTAGCCATGGTATTCGTCTTTTCCTAATTTTATCGCTTTGCCGGCATACTCTTCTGCGCTTTTCAGATAGTCTTGTTTATCTTGGCCCTCATGCCAATTTCTGTATAATATATGAGAATAAATATTGCTTAACAAGGCATAATGTTGAGAATTTTTAATCCATTCGTCTTTCTTCTCTTCAATAATTCTTTTTGCTTTTAAGATGCTTTCAAAATCTCTCTTTTGGTATAAGCTATTGATTTTCTCATATAAATCAACAGAACTCAATGATTTGCCGGATTCTTGAGGATAAACTAGCGCTGTTGTTGATAATAAAAGAGTAACCAGTGCACATAAATATATTTTTATCATACATATATTTTCGGAATATTCTTCTTTTATTTTACTTTTATTTACAATAAAAGTAAAATGTTCCATTAAGAATAGTCTAGCTAGAATAATGTAAATATTCGTTACATTCAAGGGCCTGGTATGGTGTTAGTATTTTAGTTCCCGGCTAAGCTGCCCTGCCCTATCTATTTACAGCTACCATAGAGCGGTTAGTTGCGATGGGGAATTTTTAGATACTGTGCTAAAAGAATAGCACAATGCCACGGGTGATTGATAGTAATCACTTCGCTTCCCTGGGCTAAGTGCGCATTTCCTGTCTAGGGCCTGATTATAAATAAGCGGCATCTTTGAGGCTGGGGGCATCTTTTCGTATGATCCTACATCGCGCAAGGATGCATGGGCGAGCTGATTGTTATTAAGCATTTATTGCTGTTGGCTAGTTGAAAAAATGTATTTGCCATCATTTGTGCGAGTAATAATATGGACGGCACGTATGAACAAAAGTAATCATGTGATGGACGCGCGCACGTATCTAATATTACGCTTTTTGGCAAATAAAAAAAGGGCGACTGCCTACAAGGTATATTCATATTTAAAAGAGACCTATGGGATTAAAGGAAAAAATGTGTCGCCGGGGGCTTCGTATAATTATATACACATGCTGATTAAAAATAATCTATTGCGTGTTTGCAGTGGAGAGCTGTCAGAGAAGAATGAAAATAATAATGCCGAGCTTCAGTTAACAGATAAGGGTAAGACGTTTTATGATGAAAATATCAAAAAATTCTTAAAAAAAAGCTCAGAATTTCCACGAGATACGTTATTAGAGTGTCTCGTAATTTTGCAGGGAGACCTCAAAAACCAGAAAGCTTTTGGAGATATGATAAAATTAAATTTAATAGAAGAAGAGAATACAAAAACTGAAAGTACGGATATTCTAGAGAAGACAGAACACGCGTTTGTTACAGAATGGATAAGGCTTCAAAAAGAGGCAAGCTGGCAAATAGCGACAAAATTAGGGCGCCCAAATATTGGCAATTAGAACTTAATAGAACCTAGTTCATGATCATGAATAGTAGCGGAACTAATTGGTATAAGTTTAGTGGCATTTTCTTCGTTAATAAAAGATTTTATAAATATT
>Ga0224501_10000910_pt1 | contig 22840 bp, 24 predicted proteins | sample SF_Oct11_sed_USG_4_FD_169105 | JGI IMG/M metagenome (GOLD analysis project Ga0224501, IMG submission 169105) | Sediment microbial communities from San Francisco Bay, California, United States - SF_Oct11_sed_USGS_8_1 | ecosystem: Environmental > Aquatic > Marine > Sediment | place: USA... | reverse complement strand
GTCGCGTGAAGGGAAGATGCGAAATCAGTGACTATATACATATTTGCACGCGCGGCGCGAATCAGACCCTAGAAAGTCCAGTTCCATGAAGTTAATGTAAGATGTAACGCAAGACTCAGAATTCAATCTAACATTTAGTTCTCTAATTTTGATGACGACGAACAATACACAACCTTCACATATAATATTTTAATAACATTCTCAACTACTCTAGTACTCTTCTTCTATAGGGAGTCACACCCCATGGACACAGCTCAAATCGTTAGAAAAGTAGACAGTGAGAAAATCTATCAGCACGTATTAAGAATTGAAGGAACCAAGCATCCGATTGATACGCCTGAGAAACTAAACGATACAGCAAACTATATTCATTCAGAATTTGAGAAATACGGGCTTGAAGTCAATAACCAAGAGTTCAAAATTGAAGATTACGACGCGACATTCAGAAATATTGAAGGCGTGCTTGGAGATAAAAAAAGTCGCAGAATTACTTATTGTGTCGCACTATGACACTGTACGTGACTCTCCCGGAGCAAATGACAATGGATCCGGAGTGGCAGTCATGCTGGAGAACGCTAGAGTTCTAGCACAAGAGAAAGACATTCACAATATCCGTTTCGTCAGTTTTACCTTAGAAGAAAGGAATCCCGCTTACGCTTTGAAGACCAGAGAGATCGCTCGAAGTCTCGGGTTGACCGATGAACATCATCGCTATACTACACAGCGCACTCACAGATTGATGAAGCGTCTTCTTGAACTTCAAACGAAGGCGTATGCTACTGGGAAGAATCCCACCGAAACTCTTGTAGAAGCTAGGAGTAAGCTCGAAGGTCAGATGAGTGGAGCCGAGGTTAAGTATTTAACCGAACTCGAACAGATGTATAAGGGAATAACCGTGACTTCTTGGATTGGCAAAACCGCGTTAATAGGAAGCGGTTTCTGGGTAAATGAAGCTCTTCGAAACAACAAGGAGGTGTTGGGTGTCCTAAACTTGGAAACATTGGGCTATACGTCTGACAAGGAAAACTCTCAGACTCTTCCAGAAGGTATGAATCCTACGATGTTTCAAACATATGATGTTCCTGATGTCACTGTTGGCAATTTCATAGCTATCGTCGGTGATACAAATTCTGACAAACTGGCCCAATCATTCTGCAATCAATGTAAGCTTGATTCAATTGGTCTCCCTTATGCGTCTCTTCAAGTTCCTCTTCGTTTCGAAGACATTGCGCAGTTCGGTCTGTTTGATCTACTGAGATCTGATCATGCGCCTTTTTGGAGAGAACGAATCCCAGCGTTAATGTTGACAGATACTGCGAATTTCCGATATCCCTTCTATCACACACAAGCAGATACGATCGACAAACTGGATTTTGACTTCATGACGAAAGTATGTCAAGCAACGATTACTACGGCAACCGACTATACACGTGATTAGTAAATCAAGTTACAAGATTCATCTTAATGCTCAAAATTGGCAACATGTAAGTTAAAGATGTAGAGAACTTTGGTGAACGCGTTATGGTGAGAGTGAAGGCGATTCTGCTTGACCTAGATGGAACGATTTTTGATATTACTGAAAGAGATTCCTTCGCATGTTACCAGGCTCTGCGTCGATTGGGCTACGATATTCCCTTAGATGCCGTCAGGCAGCATTATGGTCTTGGCATCGGGCGAATGGGAGTAATCAGAAAACTTGGGATTACACTCACGGAAAAGAAAGCCGAGGACTTCATCATGGCACGGTTTGCCTCTTTCACCGATAGAAAAAACGCCCTGAACTTGACGAGGATCCACAGAGGAGTAAACAACACTCTTTCTTTACTCGCCAAGAAATACAAGTTAATTTTAGTGACTTCTCGAGGTTCACTTTCGTCGGTAGAAAAGGAGTTGGAATGGTTCAAGATAAAGAAGTTCTTTGATCTGATTGTTACCAGGGAGGTTGCCGCAAACTACTATGGAGTTGAAGACATACCACTGCTTCCTTTCAGAGAGCAGAGGACAAAATTATACAATTGTGTAATCGGGTTGACCAAGATAAGGCCGCAGGATATGGTGTGCGTTGGAGATTCACTTGGAGAATTAGAACCTGCCCAGAAGTTGCAGATCACAACAATAAGTGTCTTGACGGGAATGAGCAACCAGGAAGATCTGGAAAACGCTTCAATTCCCCACAATTCAAAACTTTGTCGAACTTATTAAGATCTTGAGTTGACTTTTCATAGAGAAAACTAAAAAAAGAAAACGTGTGGCATTAGGTGTACACGCATGCTGGCAAACTGGAATACGTCCAAATCCGTATTACTCTTCACAAAAGGACAGGCTTAGATCAAGGATGTGAATGAATGCACATTCAGAAACAACAGAAAATTGAAAACTCTTCGAAAATGCAAGATTCACAAAAATCTCCGCAAAATGCAAGTCTTCTTCTATGTAGTCTGTGGCAGGAGGTCCGAGATTCGAGCCCGCGTTTCTTACACCATAGCCGAAAAGTAAACTAAACCTTAAAACTTTATGAAAGCTTTGGTTATTGCAAGGTTTAAACAATTATGAGCAAACTCGGCGGCTATCTACGTTTAATGCGTCCTATAAATTGTTTAATGATGGGGGTTGCTGTTATAGTCGGTGCAGTACTCGCAAGCCCGGATATTTCAAGCCTTTTTTGGCAAAATCTTCTCTACGGATTCATCACCAGCTTTAGTCTAACCGCTGCATCTATGGCTATAAACGACTATTATGATCGAACGATTGACGCCATAAATGAACCAATCCGTCCAATTCCAAGTGGCTTAATTAAGCCGAAAGAAGCCCTAGCTTTTGCGTTTATTCTCACAGCAATAGGCTTTGCAACTGCATATACGACAAACATTTCCTGTTTTGTGATAGCCATAATCGCTTGGACAGTCTTTGTGACTTATACTACTGTTGGAAAACAGAGTGGGCTGCCCGGCAACTTCCTTGTCAGCACCTGCGTTGCAATACCCTTCATTTATGGTAGCTATATGGTCGCCACTACAATTGAGTTGAACGTTTTGGTTTTCGCTTCCATGGCCTTTCTCTCAAATACGGGCAGAGAGATAACCAAGGGAATCGTAGATGTTAAGGGTGATAGGATACACAACGTGAAAACATTGGCTGTGTGCTACGGAGAGAAGAATGGAGCAATCACGGCAGCAATCTTCTATTTGTTTGCGGTCTTGATAAGTCCGATACCTTTGCTTCTAAACCTTGTCTCTTTGTGGTTCATTCCCCTAGTAGCTGTGACTGATTTTGGACTTGTGGCATCTTCATTCATACTCCTTAAGGATTATTCAAGAGAAAGTGCTAGGAAAGTTAAGAAAGTTGTTCTCTTATGGCTCATTACTGGATTGTTGGCGTTTGTTGTTGGTGCCCTAAGGTGAGCTAATGTTAAGTGAAGAAGTCTTTGTGAACGTTCTTTTGACTCTTGTCTGCTACGACTACATGGATAAAAGGAAATTAGAAAATCACTATAACCGAAAACCTTAGCAAACTTTTTTTCTTCAACCACCATGTGCCACAGGAAGAAGAACCATTTCATCACAATTGCACAATAGGGTTTGTAATCCTTGCAAAACGCCGATCTCCTTACCGTTTACGAGAATAAGTGCATTTGGTCGTGGATCACTAAGTTCAGGATCAATCAGGGTTTCCTTGAATTTTGATGAGAAAGTTTCAGCCAATTTCTGAATGAAATTCCTCACGGTGACTGTGTCTTCTAACTCAACAGTGACTCGACTTCTTCCACAAAACTCTCGGAAAACCCCTAAAAATCTAACTTTCACGTGAATCATGGTGTTTATCCCTTGAATATCAAGTTCAATTCGTATTTATTTCAGGAGACTCATGAATATATAACTTGGACGCCGAAGGAAGAGCTACAATACCACAATTATTGACACATCACAAACATTTGTGCCAGTTGGTCCAGTAAAAATAAGATCGCCCAATCTTGAGAAGAAAGAGTAAGAATCATTTTCAGCAAGAAACTTTCTCGGGTCTAATCCTAATTCATGACACCGAAGCAGAGTTTTTCCATCGGCTATAGCTCCAGAGGCATCCGTTGGTCCGTCTACGCCGTCTGTGTTTATAGAAGCAATAACTACTCCATCTGTATTGCCAATTTTCAGTGCAGCCCCTAGAGCAATTTCTTGGTTTCTCCCTCCCTTTCCCTTGCCTACAACAGTAACTGTGGTTTCTCCCCCAGCAACGATGCCCGCTGGCTTGAGAACAGGGTTTCCAGATGCAACTATCTCTCTCACTATGGAGGCAAACATTATGCCCACATCTCTGGCTTGGCCCTCAAGACATGACGACAGAAGCAAAGCATTAAATCCGGAGTTCTGAAAATTGTTGTAGGCTGCACGGCTCGCCGTCAAATTGTTTCCCACAACTATATTGTGAACCTTCGTGAATACTTTGTCACCAATCTTCGGAGTCTCTTGAATCGACCCCTTCTGACCGTTTAGCAAGACTTTCGTCACCGATCTTGGAACCTTGCTCCAGAGCTTGTATCTCTTAAGGACTTCGATGGCGTCGTGGAAAGTGCTTGCGTCGGGAACAGTTGGACCAGATGCTATAGCATCTAATGGGTCGCCCACAACATCAGAGAGAATCAAATTTACAAGTGTTGCAGGATATGCCTTCTTCGCTAACCATCCACCCTTAAACCCTGAGATGTGCTTGCGTACGGTATTGACTTCATTGATTCTAGCGCCAGACTTTAGTAATGCGTCTGTTACCCTTCTCTTATCGGGTAAAGATACACCACTGCATGGTTGAGGCATCAGACTTGATCCTCCACCAGACAGCAAGCAAATTATGAAATCATTCTCTTTGGCTTGACTAGCCAAATCCAGCATGCGGCTTGCGCCTTTCACGCCCGAAGTATCGGGTATAGGGTGGCTAGCGTGCTGAAGTTTTACCTTCCGGGTCTTGTATAGAGGACCACCATAAGGCACATTTATGATCCCATCAGTTATCCGATCTCCTAAAAGTTCTTCCAAAGCTTCAGCCATATACCCGCTGGCTTTGCCTCCACCTACAACAAAGATGTTTCTGTACTCATTCAAGTTGAAAGAAAAGTTTCGAATTTTCAGTATATCTCTCTCCACCTTGACTTGAGACTTGATTATGACTTTAGGGTCTGCAGCTTCTAGGGCTGCGTTGAGAGCGTCTAAGGCTAGTTCCCGGGCCTTTCGATCAAGGCTTGACCTCGCATTTTTTAACAGCTCTTCGGCATTTCTTATAGTAACCATATCTATCTCACGCACGACGGCGATTCTTTTGTCAACCTCATTAATTATTGGCCGTAAGCGTAATAAGTTTGCGAGCATAACAAGAACCCTAAAAATACATAGAAGTGATAAGAACTTGTCAAAACCAAAGGTTTTCGTTACTCGTGAGATGCCAGAGCGAGGACTGCATGTTATTGAGGAAAGGTTTGACACTGAGGTTTGGCGAGAATATGCTCCTCCGCCTAAGAAGATCATAATTAAGAAGGCAGTGGAAGTTGATGCCCTAGCAACACTCTTGTCAGACGAGATGGATGCAGAAGTTTTCGATGTCGCGTCTAACCTCAAGATTGTTGCTCAAATGGCTGTTGGATTTGATAACATCAAGGTCAAGGAAGCGACAAAACGAGGAATCTATGTGACCAACACACCCGGCGTACTCACTGAAACCACTGCCGATTTCGCTTGGACACTCTTGATGGCGGTAGCCAGAAGAGTCGTTGAGGCTGACACATACGTTCGTTCTGGAAACTGGAAAGTTGGATGGCACCCAATGATGATACAGGGAAGAGACGTGTACGGGGCTACGATAGGCATAGTTGGTCTCGGAAGGATAGGCTGCGCAATAGCGAAAAGAGCCAAGGGCTTCGACATGAAAGCCCTCTATTACGATATCATAAGAAGACCCGACTTCGAGAAGGAGTACAACATGCAATTCACTGACATCGACTTGCTCTTTCAAAAAGCTGATTTCATAACCATTAACGCGCCTCTAACCAAAGAGACATACCATTTAGTTGATGAGAAGAAACTAAAGATGATGAAAAAGACGGCATACCTAATAAACAATGCGCGCGGTCCAATAGTCGACGAGAAAGCCCTATTCAAGGCCCTAAAGGAAGGTTGGATTGCAGGAGCTGGACTTGATGTTTTTGAACAAGAGCCAACACCGATGCAGAATCCCTTGCTGAAGTTTAACAATGTGGTTGTGGCACCTCATATCTCGAGTGCGAGTTATGAGACGCGTTCAAGAATGGCAGAAATGGTCGCCGAAAACCTGGTTGCATTCTTTGAAGGAAAGACTCCACCAAATCTGGTAAATCCAGAAGTTGCGAAGACAGAGAAAAAAGGTTGATAGATGTCGCGCACATCAACTATTGCAAAGATTTAGTTTCCCATGGTAAATGACGTGAGCGACGGACATGCTTTCATCTGCAATAGAACTATAAGACACTTAATGTAGAAATTAGTTAGTTTCTTTGCCAATGAAAAGTTCAACTATATCAGAGGCAATCTTGATTAACTCTTCGACTTGCTGTATTACAGATTCATAACCCGGTTCAGCGATCTGTGCCACTTGTTGTACCGTTCGTTCAATTTCAACAAGGCACCTTAAGATGGGATCTTCTATGAGCTGTTCTCTGTGCATTGCCTCACGAACAATTGTTTCTATGAATGCGGGTTCTCCAAGGCTGTAGTAAATAGCCATCTGAGCCTTCCGCACTGCTTCTAAGATTAGACTTGACGCCATGTACGGCGTCTTCTGTGCAGCTGTGAATTCTGCTTTGGCTTCTCTGAGATACCGCGAAGCCCATCCTGTTTGATAGTTATTTATCATTGACATATCTTGGGTGCCTCATCTTTTCAATGTGCTTTATGCAATAAATGGAACAAGATATAAAGCCTATTCTGCCTCCTCGTTTGATTGAGAAGTTTGGGCAACTTGCGTGGCTAGTATCCGAGTTACATAACCTGCCACTCGGTTTCTTAGCTTTGTTGAAGCAATATTTGTCACAGATTGAATAATTTCTTTGTTTTCATCAAAATTTGTAGTGAATTTATCTGCGTAACGTCTCAGAAGTTCTCGCGCTACCCTTTTCACATGCTCTGGTCGCACATTACCCAAACTTTCAGTTCTCCATTACGAGTGTGTCTTTGTTCCGTTTTGTTGTGATATAGAAAACGCATTCTCGTATGTTTCTTTTATTGTTTACGCTAACAACAATTGCTTGAGTATGCTGAATCAGGTATTTGTAGAGCCTCTGTCAGTGTGATAACATCAGGAATTTCCGTTTTTTCTTCTTCTTCATCAACACTGGAGAAAAGGTGTTTCTGGCTTTTCATTGTAGTAGTGTAGACCACTGGAAAAAGCGAGGACGTGTATCCAAATAGAAAAAGGAAGACGATGAGGTTTCAATATGACAAGCAAATTTTAAATAGTGGCTTAAACAAAAAAAGAGGCTAAGGAGGGGGTTGTATGGCAGACCCAGAGTTGGCTGTTGCCCCGATGCACAGAATCTGTAAGAAAGCTGGTGCCGAGAGGGTCAGTGAAGCGGCTGCAGAAGAGTTAGCCAAAGTTCTCGATGAAGTCGGTGTTAAGATCGCAAAGGAAGCCATAGGCTACGCTAAGCACGCCGGAAGAAAGACCGTCCAGAGAAAGGACATCAAAATAGCTGCAGAAAAAGTGATCGGCGAGTAAATCTATCCTACTTCCTCTATTTTTTGACATTTTTTGTCGTATGTCACAATTCGCGCGCCTTCTAGCCTGTAGAAAATCAGAAGCCCACAATTTTTTTTAACTTGATGATAAATTAGAAACCTAGATCTCTCACCAAAGTAGGAGCAAGTCAATGTGCATCTGGAAGAAATGAAGAATGAAATAGAGAGACTTGTTTTGGAGAAGGGGTTCTACAATAAGGCTGAGGATATTCCGAAAAAGCTTCTTTTTGCATTTATAGAACTAGGCGAAGCAAGCGATTCTTGGAAAAAGGGTAGAAGTGAAGAGGAAATAGCAGAAGAACTAATCGATGTAATATTCTACGTTTTGGATGCAAGCCGACTAGCATGTCCTTCAATTAATATGGATAAGATGTTTCAGAAGAAACTGGAGAAGAACAAGAGCAGGCCATTCCAGTACGGTGAAGAACACCGACTAAAATCACGATAATGTTACTTTGCTCTACGTTGGTTTTTTCCCTTGTACTCTCGAGATATAATCATTGTAGATGTCAAGATCACACTTGGCACCTTTCTAATCTTCTCTGTAACAAACTCTTCCAGCCCCATCATGCTCGGAACAGAAATCTTTGCAATTACATCATATTCACCATAGACTACGCCCGCCACTAAAACCTCGTCAAAATCCGCGATTTTCTTGCAAGCCTCCCTCTCTGTGCCTGAGCTAACTTTGAAGAGAACGTACGCCTGAACCATAATCAATTCACCTGACGAAATATTTGTTAATTCACTCTCTAAATAATTACCTTTCGATTTTGACAGACAGCGCGCCCTCTCCTGCTTAAGCAAGATTCTGCATGCGTGCACCGAATCACCTCTGAGACTGATTCGTTTCTTATTTCTTAACGCGCGTGACTCTGACTTATACTTCAAACGGATTCGAAAAAGAAGTAGAACGTCATCTGAACCATGTCTGCAACTAAGACTGCAACACAGTCTTCAGCCTATCAGCATTCCCAGATATTTCTTTACTCTCTGTTTTACAAGACAATAATGTCTAAGACGTAATAAGCATCTTCTGCAACTAGATAACTTAGGCTAACATATCTGATTCTTGCACGGAAGTCTTGTTCAAACTTTTGAACAGACTGTTCAAAAGTGTTGTATTATATCTCACGATTACATTAACATATTTGATGAAATCCATGTTCACGACAAATCGATATATACAAGATATGTTTCGATCAAGGATTTCAGAAAGATCATGTCGAAATTGTAGGACGAGGACAATTCACTTGACCTTCAATTGCAAAAAATGTGGTGCGTGGTATTGTCTTGTCTGTGGAATTGACTTGGGTAAATGCCCAAAGTGCGGAGGTAAACTGGAGTAAAAAGGAGATTAAACCTGGATGACAATTAATGGCAAGAGATCTGGTTTATACGCAGTCGCTGGAGTTCTTGTGGCCGTACTCATTATTGCTTCTGTGGCCATTTCGGGTTATATGATACCTAGCCTGAGATTTCCATTATTCGCTCCGTCTGCTCCACCTGTTCTCAACACAGGTACCTTAGCTGTCATGTTAACTGATGCGCCTGTTAATCTAACTCATCTCAACGTTACGCTTGACAGTATTTCAGCGCATAGACAGGGATATGGCAATGAGACTTGGGTGGACCTGGTCTTCATCAATAATGTAACAGAGGTTTACTTCGACCTTCTCGCACTACAAGACGTGGCAATGAATCTCTCTATTACCGAAATCCCCCCAGGAAACTATACAATGATCAGAATGCACATAAAAACAGCCAACGCAACCTATGCCAACGGCAACATCACTGATCTGGATGTACCCAGCGAACACATCAGCGTAATTATACATTTCGAAATAGTGCAGGGTGAAACAACCAAACTGCTCATTGATATACAAAGCAATTGGGTAGCCATCAGTCAAAGCAAAAAACTTAGGCCTGTGCTAAAAGCCACGGTTCTTCCCAGCTAGGTGTTTGTCTCACTATCCTCAAACCTACATATCACGGAATCTCACTAGCAAGAATTCCAAAAAACCATCGCACACCCAGCAAAACGAAACACGGAGAAGAGAGCATGCGCCCAAGGTAATTCTTTTCGCCTGAAACCCAGTTACGAAACATTTCTTCTTTGAAGCACATTTTCCTAGGCAGACCCTTAAGACGCAGTCCTTGTGAATTGTAAAATAGCATTTGCATTTCTGAGGAAGGGAGTACGGGAGCACAGTCCCCGAGTTTTTTCGAAGAAAAGATGAAGATAAAATTTATATTGGTGTTGAAAATTGCTGTAGATAGTCAAACAGTTTTCGATGAAAGAGGAGGAATTACATGGCGTATTTAACCACGCAGGCAGGACAACCAGTTCTCATCCTAAAAGAGGGAACAGCACGCAGCCGGGGCACGGAAGCACGAAGAAATAACGTTATGGCAGCACGCGTAATCGCTGAGGTACTGAGGACAACTTTAGGTCCCCGTGGAATGGATAAAATGTTGATCGACAGTCTTGGCGACATAACCATAACAAACGATGGCGCAGCAATCCTTGACGAAATTGAAGTTGAACATCCAGCAGCTAAGATGATGGTGGAAGTTGCCAAAACACAAGATGACATGGTTGGTGATGGGACTACCACTGCCGTGGTCTTAGCTGGTGAACTGCTGAAAAAAGCCGAGGAATTGCTGGATCAAAATATACACCCAACAGTCGTTGTAGGCGGGTATAGAAAAGCCTCCCAAAGAGCCATAGAGGCCCTCGACAAGATGGGAATCCAAGTAGATCTTGAGGACAGAGCAACCCTAAAGAAAGTCGCTGTAACTTCAATGGCCAGCAAAGCAGTTGGAGTTGCAAGAGAGCACCTAGCGGAAATTGCTATTGACGCAGTTAAACAGATTGTGGAGCAGAGAGGAGAAAAGAAGATTGCAGACATTGACAACATCCAGGTTCTGAAAAAAGAGGGAAAAAGCCTCCAAGATACCCAACTTATCAAGGGAGTGATAATCGATAAGGAGGTTATTCACGCGGAGATGCCGAAGCGAATTAAAAAAGCTAAAATTGCGTTGCTTGACTGCCCTTTCGAAGTTGAGAAGACAGAGTTCAACGCAGAGATTAGAATCCGCGATCCTTCTCAGATGCAAGCGTTCTTAGACAAGGAAACGCGTATGCTTCAAGAGATGGTTGAGAAAATCAAGGTTTCGGGCGCCAACGTACTGTTTTGTCAGAAGGGCATTGATGATGTTGCTCAGCATTTCTTGGCTAAAAACGGAATAATGGCGGCTAGAAGAGTTAAGCAGTCAGACATGGAGAAACTAAGTCGAGCTACCGATGGAACAATAATAACAAACCTCGACGACCTGAATCCTCGAGACTTAGGGAAAGCAGGACTTGCAGAAGAACGAAAGGTTGGCGACGACAAAATGATCTTCGTGGAAGAGTGTAAACACCCACGTTCTGTGGCTATCTTGATTCGTGCTGGCCTTGAACGAATGGTTGATGAAGCAGAGAGGGCTATGAATGATGCGTTGTCAGTCGTCGCTGATGTAGTGGATTACAATAAAATTGTCGCTGGTGGAGGAGCCGTTGAATCCCAAATGGCAAAGGAACTCCGTGAATACGCAACTAAGATTGGAGGAAGAGAACAACTAGCCATAGAGGCCTTCGCTGACGCCCTTGAGATTGTCCCCAAGACATTGGCGGAGAATGCCGGTTTAGAACCCATCGACATACTAGTTGAGTTGAGATCGTCTCATGAGAAGAAGGATGGCTATTTAATGGGTGTTGACGTTTTCAGCGGTAAAGTCATTGACATGCATAAGAATGGAGTAATTGAACCTTTGCGTGTTAAAGAACAAGCGGTTAAGTCAGCAACTGCGGTTGCATCTATGATCTTGCGAATCGATGACGTGATCGCTTCCACAAAGCCCAAGGAAGGGAAAGGACCTCCAGGCGGAATGCCTGAAGGCGAAGACGAATACTAGCAAACTATCATAATCTTTTTTCTTTTTTCGCTCTTTTTAGGTAGAGAGGACGAAGAAGAACCCCTTGATTCATTTTTTTGGTTTTGAAGGAAAAAGGGTGAAACACAGGAATAATGTTTAGATCCAAAATAGAAATGGAGATTTGGTTAGATGCGCCAGTAGGATTGAAATGCGAAGATATGTTGGAATCTTTCTAGAAGCGGGCAAATACTCCAATGAACACTAACCAGGCCAAGATTGTTTTTGCTATGAAACTGAGAATAATGTAGACCCGCTCACCGTAGAGATAGTCCTTCCATCGCCAGACTCCGATGTATTGAAGAACCATGTTGATGGCAAAGACATTGAACAGGACGAAGTAAATGAACAGGATTAGGTACACGAAGGTCGGAGGATTCAAATCGGTAGACCCAACAGCAGCTATGAAATAAGCGTAAAGCACGACCCATGGAGTTCCGCCAGAAATACATCCCAAGATAAATGGAGACCAGTTCGTTCTTTCAGTCTTCTGATTGACTAGCTCCATCAAATAGCCAAACATTATCATCATCGCATTCAGAACAAAAATCATAGTCAGCGACCAGAAATCCCAGACACCCACCAACAATGCAATCAACACTATCATTATCGAACTAGAGAAAATGTATTCATACCAGCGGTAGGGATTCATTCCTTTCCTCAGATTTTCATTGTAACTTCTATTCTTTGCATATGCAATTGTAAAATGTGCGATTGCAGAAATTAGAGGAAACGAAGCGACGATTACTCCTAAATAGCCAACAGTGACCAGTACTTGGGGATTTGGCATTACTTCAATCCTAGATGGCGGCCCTGTGATTATGTCCAACTTCAGATAGAACGTGTATATGTTTCGTTCCCATTCTAGAAGACCTCCTAGAGCCAACATGATTATTCCTTGTACTAAATGCAAAACACCAGCAGCAGCGTTGAAACGCTTCAAATACGTAAACGAAATAGGTGAACTAGCAATTATTTCCTGTCTTTCTTTATAGTTCACTAACTTCCCTCTTAAGTGTAGCAGATTCGTGTGGTACTTAAATGTATGTTGCTGTTGCACAACAGTCACATAAATTTAAGAATATGCATGTATGTACGATTTTCGGAAATGAGCTCAATGGCAGCGCATAAACATGAAAGCTGGAACATGACATTCACGATCGTTCTCTTGATGTTGAGCCTTCAAAGCCTATTCTTGATCTCTGCAGCGGTGGCCCATGCGCCCGTAGTGCCGGATAACAATGAGAGTCTTGCTGTTGCTACCATGATCTCGGACCCTACAAAATCTTGGGCAATATATGCAGAGCTACATGAAGGTGGAGAAGCTCAGTATTACGGCTTCAACATGACTGTCACCGAAAAGATTTATGTGATGCTGTTCAAACCGACGTCGCCCGATCATGAAAATTTCTTGCCCAGCTTTATTCTAATGGGTCCTGCGTTAGTCAATCAAGGCCAAATCCCAGAATTCGTGGAGACACCTCCAGAAGCTGGAGTTCTTGTAGTGGAAGGGAAGCAACCCGCCCAAGCCACCTACGAGCCCTTTTCGCCAGGTACGTTTTACTCTCTTGCCGAAGTAGCCGTAGATGCTCCCGAAACAGGCACGTATTATGTGGCAGTATATGAAGAGTTTAGGGGTGGACGATATGGTCTGGCGATCGGCTACCGAGAGTCCTATGCAATCGATGAATGGATCCTGATTCCTCTTAATCTTATCTCTGTCTATCAATGGGAGGGGCAGGGTCTTGCGGTCATTTTTGCCCCGATGGTAGCAACGCTTGCTGTTGGCTTGATACTCATGTTTAGGCAACAAAGATTTCCATCCACTGGTTTCGTGATTTCTACTTGGATAGGAGGAATCGCAGGCTTACTTTTTCTAGGATCAGGTGTTAACATCCTATTTCAGATGGCCATCAAATTGACACAGGCCCATCTGTCAGCTGAGATAGCGGTTACCATTGTCCTGGCGTTGATACCAATCATCCTTAGTATTGCAGTTCTTCGAATTGTTCTGAGAAATGGAGAAAAAGGGAGTGTGCGAAGAGGAGTTTACTTTGTTGTCTTGGGAATTGTTGCTTTGTTTGCCTGGGCTGGTCTGCTTGTCGGTCCAATATTGGCGATATTGACAGGAATCTGGCAGAAATTCGGGTAGTCCCAATAGATACCAAAGCAGAAATCACAGAAACCGCTCATTAAAGCTGGCTGGAAGTGTTTATTATTGTGAGTTTGCCTTAATTTCGTCCATGGACGAGCGAGACGAGCAAACTGAATGTGCAAGTACCTCGAGGATTCTAAGCAGTAAGCGAATTCATATCTTCCAACGCAAGTTGCTGCAGTGGTATGCCCAACACGGACGAGACTTACCTTGGCGACATACTAGCGACCCTTATCACATCCTTGTCTCGGAAATGATGCTTCATCAAACTCAGGTTGCTCGCGTCATAAAGAAGTATCATGAGTGGCTTGCATTTTACCCGACTCTTGAAGCATTAGCTGCAGCACCTTTGGAAGAGGTGAAACAATTGTGGCGACCTTTGGGATACAATTTTCGACCAGAAAGATTGCATCAGATTGCCAAGTTCGTTGTAAAGGAGTTAGATGGCAAACTACCCAGTCGATTAGATGAACTCATCTCGTTTCGTGGGATTGGTCGTTACACAGCTGATGCCATTCTGAGTTTTGCGTTCCATAAGGACGCTCCAATTGTCGACACAAATGTCTGTCGTCTCATTACGCGGTTCTTCGGCGTCCGAGGCGACCCAGTGCGGACGGCAGTGAAAGGAGAGATTTGGCAATTGGCGGAAGCTATGGTCCCTACTGGCAAAGCTTACATCTTTAATCAAGCTCTTATTGATTTCGGAGCCCTTGTTTGCACATCTCGCGTTCCAGCGTGTTCCTCGTGTTTTGCAAATGAGATGTGTATGTGGAAGCGTACTCGAAAAGAACCAATGCTGGTTTAGCGCGCGCCTGCAAGAATCCCAATGACCAACATAGAACGCAACGAACTTTTGGTTCCGTAACTTCGGGGGAATTTTGTTTTGTTGCTTAAGGATGGGTTGCACGTGTGGTGAAAGATCGTTTTCTCAGAATTGCATTACGTTTTTGATGTTACATTTTTCTGAGCTTACTCTGATAATGCTCGCGCAGTTTGGCGATCTTCGGGGCAATGACTAACCTGCAGTAAGACTGTTCGGGATTCCGTTGGAAGTAATTCTTGTGGTACGCCTCAGCTTTATAGAAGGCTCTAAACGGTTCGACTTGTGTGACAATTGGTGAATCATACGTTTTAACATTGTTCAGTTCTGCAATGAGTGTCTCAGTGGCTGCTTTTTGTTTCTTGTCATGGTAGAATACTACTGAACGATATTGAGTACCCATGTCGGCGCCCTGACGGTTCAGCGTGGTTGGATCGTGCATCGTAAAGAATACTTCGAGGATTTCTCTGAAGGAGATGACACTAGGGTCAAAAGTGATTTGCACAACTTCAGTATGTCCAGTCGTTCCTGTAGAAACTTGCCCGTAAGTCGGATTTGGCAACCGACCACCAGAATAACCTGGCTCAACCTTAATCACACCCTTCATTGCACTAAAAACAGCTTCTGTGCACCAAAAACAGCCGCCGCCTAGTGTTGCCATCTCCAATTTTTTGTAACCTCTTTTCGACTGACCTTGACCCATTAACCTCGATGATCTCCTTTGCGGGCGCATACACATGGAAGGAACCTTGGCTCACAGTGGTTAAGTAAGAGTTTCATAGAGGCAACCTTCCAACAGATGAAGACATGTATAATGTTATAGTAGATCCTTGGCAAGGTTTCACATCTCGTGGAGAAATAGACTGTTTGTCTAGGGGCTTTTCAAGTTGAGGAGGCAAATTTGTGCGTGCCCTTTCACTTTGACCTTTCTGTAAATCTTTCTTATAATTCCATTCTCATCTATGAGGAAGGTGGTTCTCTCTGTGCCCATGAACGTTCTGCCGTATAGGCTTCTCTTTTTCCAGACATCATAGAGGTCCAGTACTTTCCCTTCAGGATCGCTGAGCAACGTGAAGGGTAAACCGTGTTTCTGTTTGAAGTTCTGATGAGATTTAACGCTGTCCTTGCTCACACCAAGTATCATAATGTCTTCTTTCTCAAATTCCTTGCTCAAATTTCTAAACTCTACAGCCTCTTGGGTGCATCCAGGAGTTCCGTCTTTTGGATAGAAATAGAGCACCACTTTTTTTCCGCGGTAATCGCTCAACGATACTTCTCTACCATCATCAGCTTGTAGAGTGAAGTTTGGGGCTTCTTCTCCTTCCTCAACCAATGTAGGATCACCTATTTGGAGATGTATTAAGAGGGTGGGCATATTTGACGCTTACTCAGTTGGTCACAAGTTGTCAGGAGCACTTGTGCTGTCTGAATTATTCACTCCTCTTCCACAGTTCTTGCATGTGTGTTTGGGATCGTTTACTAAGGGCTTCATGTTCTCGTTCTCTTCTTGCTCGCCAACGATCAGTTTGCCCGGATGCTTTTCGTATCCAGACGTCATATCCTATACTCTCTTAACTATTGTGAGTGATACATTCAGAAAAGCAGCCGTGCCTTTAAATTTATGTGACTGGTGCGCAACAGCAACATGCTCGTGCATGGTATCATGCCAGGTCAGATGTTGTGAGTGTATGAATTGACTGGGTGTTATTCGCAGACGGAAGAGATTAAGTCGCGCGCGCTTGAAAAGATAATACTATGATGTGGTCGTTGAACTCCTCATGAGGGATCTTGCTAGAAGTCGAGCTATCCTTAGGGGTTCTGGAATCGTTCCGTGAAGGGTAAATTTGTTCAACAGTTTTGAAGTTTCCTCTTCACTTATGTTTAGAAATCGAACGTAGATGGTGTGACCTGTGTGGAGTTTTAGGGGTTTTCGTGAGCCATTCTTTTTGTAGACTTCAATTCTGTGTTGGCAGTCGTTAGGAAAGTTTTCTTTGAAGTATGCTTCAAGGCCCGTTGAATCGTTGTAGGTCACACAGATCAGGGGCAACTCAGTGGTGTCGGCTACGTGGTTGAGGTCAACGACATTGTACCAGCTAATAACACAGCCGTTCAGAAGCAGGATGTTGATGTCCTGTCTGTCTAAGGCATCATACATCTGAATGATGTTCTGGGTGGCATCCATTCCGCCTACTTCGGTTCTTGAAAACGTGAACCCATCCACGATCATATCAGCCCGCATTACTACTCCGGCTAGAATCGAAGCCTTGCTAACGTTCTTAGTAAAGCTTTCCGAGATTCCTAGCGCTCTAATCCCTTTCTTGTGGATGCGCACAGTCAAGCTTATCCCTTTCGGTTTACAGTAGAAATGATAGCTGATGGAGTATATGGAGGTTTAGATTTGACTGTGATAACCAAACAGCTTTCGCTCAACACTAGAGGGGAAGGCGATATGTTAGATGTTACACGCAATGTTGCCGAAGCGGTGGGTGAAAGTAACTTGAAGAATGGGATTGTAACGGTGTTTGTGCCAGGATCTACAGGCGCTCTGACCACGATCGAATTTGAGCCGGGATTGCTGATGGATCTTCCAGACATTCTTGAGCGTGTGGCCCCCAAGAGCTTGGCATATGAACATGAGAAGAGATGGCACGATGGTAACGGGCATTCGCATGTAAGAGCCGCGCTCATAGGACCCAGTATTACCGTACCGTTTGTTAACGGACGACTAACTTTGGGAACATGGCAACAGATCGTGTTCATGGAATTGGATGTCCGTAGGCGAAGCAGGAACCTAGTCTTGCAGATTATCGGTGAATAGCTGCAGCGTCAGAACAGGGTCTTAGTTTTGGTTGAAACTATGACGGATATATGCCGTTGTGTATTTGAGGTCCAGGAACGCATATTCGTTTGTGTCAAGCGCTGTCCAAAACATAGTAAACCTACACATAAGAGGCCTTACAGACCACGAGCTGAATGTGTCAGACCTTGAATATGTGGGACGAGAAAGTGACTATACTCATCATTAGTAACTATTAGAAGAAGGAGGATACGATCGTGGTCGACCAAATGTCACCTGCCTTGAAGAAATCAAGAAAGCCAGTGCGCATTTCATGGAAATTCGGCTTCACAATTCAAAGCATATGAAAAGATATTTATCTTTTAGAGGAATCCAATCTTCAGTTGCTCCGGTAGTATAGTCAGGTTAAACATAGAATGAACCATGTATGACGGCCTCTCGTCACTGAGTGGGAGAAAGCCGCCGACCCGGGTTCAAATCCCGGCCGGAGCACCAAATTTACGAAACGACACGCGTGCGCATAATTAAAATGTGCACACCATTTTAGAAAGAGCCAAACAAGGCTAATGCCTACGAATTACACTCGCAGCGCGATCAGATAAGTCGCTGATTATTCGCTTACTGAGGAAGGAGGTTTTGAACTTCTTTTTCACGCGCGCTATAGGTTCGCCTAGTATCTCTATTTCTTCTAGATGGCACGTTCCCAGCCCCTTCTCTTCCGCCAAGCGTAGGTGTTTCACACTCTCTGGAGGTATACCCATCACAGCCGCGCCAACAGCATCCACAGCGACAGGGTCTAAGCCAGCAATTACCAAATTCATTTCCACCGCGTTTCCACTGGTTTCATGTCCTTCACCAGCGATGATTCCATCGATAACTGCCACGCGCGGTTTTATAATTGAAACTAAATCGACGAGTTTTTTGCTTAACCGGTTGTGAATTGACCCTTTGGGGGTCACCGCGCCCATCATGTTCTTCAAGCTTAATGTTACGCCAGCTAGCCTGTGAGGTTTAAGTTTGGGAACGCTGATGATTGTGCTTTCTAGGGCAGTTTTGGCTATTTTCACCTTTTTCAAGGCCAACGGGTTTTGAGGAATAACCTCAACGAATTCATCTTTGTTGAGGTCAACCATGTTAACTTTCCATCTTTCTGCGACGGCGTCGACGCCAGCCACGCGAAAAGCTTCAAAGGTATCCGCAAAGCCGCTTCCTTCTCCGACAATGATCTCGTTCATGTTATGTTGCTTCAAGAATTTGATCACGCCTTCAATGACCCGGCTGTCTGTTGTGATTCCCGTTGAAGGATGTCTTGCGTTTATGTAGTTAGGCTTCACCAAAATAGGCTTCTCTTTCGAGAGAACTACATCTGCGTTTACCATCTGTAGGGCTTTTACTGTCATGTCTTGGGGAGTTTTTCCCTTCACAATTGCTACTTTGGTCATAGGCTAGCAAACTAGTGGTATACTATGATTTGAATCAATCGGTAAAGTGACGAAAAGAACGACAGGCGAGCGTATAAGCGCTTCGACGATAAATGGTCACGTTTTAAGTTGATTTGCCAGTTTCTTTCCGAAATCTCTGCATTTCGGAAGATCGTCTTCTACGATGGGCCCCGTAAATCCTTTGACTCTTATGGACAATCCAGAAGTTATCAGCTTCAAACCAGGAACCTTTTCGTCTATTCTTTTTTCCATTTTTCGTACCGCTTTGTTGAAGTCGCCTCCCAAGTATGTGTCGAAGACGGCTCCCATTTTCCCTTCCAACTCGATTTTCCCAAGTTTATCGATAAACTTCTTGACGCCCCTCGTTGGACCACCTACATGGTTTGGAGACCCAATTAGAATCAAGTCGTAATCAAGTACTTCTGTGGGATCCACATGTTTCGGTTCCTTCAGCACAGCTTCCACTTCTTCGATCTCGTTCATGCCCGCGATGATTGTTTCTGCAACTCGCTTAGTGTTGCCGTACTTCGACTCGTAAACAACAATGACTTTCGCCAACAAGTCCACCCTCCATCAGGTTAGGGTTATGAGGTAGCAGATATAAAAACTTGAACTGTGAATCAGTTTAATAATGCCAGATGCGGTAGAAAAGGTCAACTTTTCTTCTTGAAGAATAGCCAGTTTTTCTTTCCTTTGAATCTCACTAGACAATAGTCGCCGTTGAGTTTGGTGCCAATGATTTCGAAGATCAGTTTGTCTTCTTTTCTGTCTTTCAGGATGTAGTGCCCTTTGTCCCAGATTTCCACGGTGCCTGCACCATATTGTCCTTCGGGGATTGTTCCTTCGAAATTTGCGTAGTCAATAGGGTGGTCTTCAACCTGCACTGCAAGTCTTTTTAAGCCATATGTTGTTGGGGGTGTCTTAGGAACTGCCCAACTTTTCAGAACTCCATCCATTTCCAGTCTTAAATCATAATGCAGGTGTGTAGCCTGGTGTTTTTGGATGACATACATATTTCCCCCATCAGTTTCTACGTCACCTTCAGGTTCGTTTGTTTTTTCAAAATTTCTTTTCTTCCAGTACGCTTCCAGTCCCATCTCGTATTCCTTCATTCAGACAAGATAACTGCGAGAGACCAAATAAAAATCATTCCTAGTATACGATGAACACGTTTTAGTCGGAGTCATCCTATATGCTCTGGGTCAACTGAAAGGAAGACATCTCTTTCCCAGATAGAGCAAGTTACTCCAAGAGGACAAGTGAGAACAAGACGAGAACACCGAGGACAAAGGCTGTTAGCTCCAATGTTGATTTTAAAAGACCAGGTTCGTCTTTATGAAGTTCTGGGATTAGATCCGAACCTGCTATGTAAATGAAGTTGCCTGCAGCGAAAGGTATCAGAAATGGAACAAAATCTTGAATGAGAAAACCTAAACTGAGGGCCACTATAGCTCCAATTATTGCAGTAAGGGCAGTTGAAAAATTGAAGAAAATAGCCCTAGACTTGTGAAACCCCCCATACATCAGCACTCCAAAGTCTCCGATTTCCTGAGGAATCTCATGGAAAATTACAGCTAGTGTTGTGGCTATCCCTAACGGCATACTTGCCAAGTAGCTGCCACCTATTATTAGGCCGTCTATGAAATTGTGAACAGCGTCACCAAAGAGATTCATGTAGGCGAAGGAGTGTGGATGCTCTTCTGACGATGGTATGTGGCAGTGTCTCCACTGGAGAAACTTTTCTATGATAAAAGAGAAAATTATGCCAGAGAGAGTAAACACTGAAACATGTATGCTAAAACCACTTTCTTCCACTGCCTCTGGGATAAGATGAATAAAGGCGTCTCCAAAAAGCCCTCCAGCAGAAAAACTCACAAGATACAATAGTATTCTCTTCAAATATTCTTCTTTTAGCGAGAAAGTCAACACGCCGACCATGGAGATTAAACTAACGATGACAACGCTTGCTAGACTATATAGCCAGACATCCGTCACAGAATCCCTCAAACTGAACACCTAAAGAAGACTGCTAAGACTTTTTATTTTTTCCTTTGTTCTGGAATCAAATAGGTTCACGAACGCAATTTTTAACGTAAAAGTATGTTTCATTGTTAGTTTGGACACTAACAAACGCTAACAAATGCGGGGGGGGGAAAAAAACCCTGTGTACATTTTGCGTCTTTTTTCGAGTTTATTTTTGAAAAGAAGGATTTCAAAGAATTCTACACAAGCGCGCGGTGACATTTCATTTCTATACTTTTGTTTACAAACAGTCCTCAGCATCTGTGTAATCATAAACGGATGCTTCTTTCTAGGGAGTGTCTCCCCTATCTCACGCGGGGATTAACCCTCTTAGAAAAAGAATGCTACTCTCTTTGAAGGACCAAGAACACAAAAGTCATGGTAATAAGCATAGAGGTTTTCATGGAGTCAACACTTTGTGTTTTCCATCTATTTCACTGGTTCATTAGCTTGTAACATATTCTTTTCACACTTCTCAATCGAAAAATTCTCTCTGCGGAAAAGTCACAAAGAGTTAATAGAATCATAGTACAATACTCTTAATAGTTTCGCGCGCGCCATATTTAGTGACAGGGGAGGAGAAGGGTGAAGAGAATAGTTTCTAGTTTGATGTGGATTTTCCTTGTAGCAGACATTCTAATATTAGCATCGAATATTCAACCAATCATGGCATCTGGAACTATCTACATCAGGGCTGATGGTAGTGTTGATCCAATAGATGCACCTATTTCGAGTCTGGACAACGTTACTTATACCCTGACATCTAACGTCTCTGGATGCATTGTTATTGAGAGAAACAACATTTTGATTGATGGAGCACAATTCACAGTTCAGGGAATAGGGAATGGAACAGGAATAGACTTGACCTCAAGAACCAATGTAACAATCAAAAATGTGGAGATTAGCGCATTTTATTATGGTATCTGCATTAATGCTTCGTCAAGTATAACTATATCGGGCAACAATGTAACCGCAAATATGGGAATAGGAATCTATCTTGAAGATTCCAATGATAGTGTTGTCTTCGAGAATTTGGCTATAGGTAATTTGATTGGAACTTGCATCGATCACTCTTTAGGTAACGTGTTTAGTCACAACGGCATTTCGTACAATAGTGTGTGTGGAATAGACTTGTACAGTTCTTATAATAACACAATTACGGATAACAGCATATTTAATAACAACAATGGAGTCTACCTTGCGCATTCCAGTAATAACACCTTTTTCCATAATAACCTCATTAATAACTCTAGGCAGGTCAGCTTCTCTTCATGGAGTGAACCCACTGACCCTCCATCAATCAACATTTGGAATAGCACCTACTCTTTGGGGGGCAATTATTGGAGCGAATATTGGAGTGCGGACATGTTCCAAGGACCATATCAAAATGAGACTGGCGGTGAGGGCATCGGAGATCAACCTTACGAAATCGACCAATACAACTATGATAATTACCCATTTATGCAACAAGACGGATGGAGCTTTCAGATTACCCATGAACATGACATAGTTGTTTCAATGATGCAAGCTCCAAGTTGTATCTTGCCTGAAGCTCCAACTACCATCAGTGCAGTGATCCGCAATTTAGGCTTCAGCCATGAATCAAATATACATGTTCAACTTCTGGTCGAAGGCACTCTCTATGCTTACTCACTCACTCCACAGCTTGCTAGTATGTCGAGCATAATAACCAATTTTCCGTGGATATCACCTCAGACAGAAAACATATACAACCTAACCATCCATGCCGTCCCTGTACCTGGAGAGGACGTGACGAATAACAACTCTGCTTGCAAATTTGTGGAAGTAAGCTATATTGAACCTCATGATGGCAACGCTATATGGATTCAACCTTCAACGTCAAGTTTTTTCACG
>Ga0224501_10000909_pt1 | contig 22848 bp, 25 predicted proteins | sample SF_Oct11_sed_USG_4_FD_169105 | JGI IMG/M metagenome (GOLD analysis project Ga0224501, IMG submission 169105) | Sediment microbial communities from San Francisco Bay, California, United States - SF_Oct11_sed_USGS_8_1 | ecosystem: Environmental > Aquatic > Marine > Sediment | place: USA... | reverse complement strand
TAAGCTCAGGTGAAACCAAGGGCAGCATTGACTTGACAGCAGAGGTAACTGCTAAATATAAACTGTCGCTAACCCCAAGTGAAGAAGAGCGCTATAGTACCTCAATTACGGCGGGCAAGGATAACTACTTCTCAGTGGATGTAGTAAATGAGGGCTCGGCGACCATCGATAACATCACCTTTTCCTCAGATAAACCAAAGGGATGGACAATTGAGTTCTCCCCAGACGAAATAGATTCTCTGGATGCCGGCGTTTCTCAAACCATAGATGTCAATATAAAGCCGCCATCTGAAACTATAGCCGGAGACTATCAAATCAGCCTTAAGGCCGACGCCAAGCAAGCTTTGGACGAGATTGATATTAGAGTTACAGTAAAGACACCACCGGTGGGGCTGTGGGTTGGGGTTGGCATCATAGTGCTGGTCATCGCCGGCCTAGCATTTATCTTCATGCGATTTAGCCGACGGTGAAGAGATGGACAAAAAGATAATAGTAGAGACCCAAGACCTGACCAAGAAATATAATGGAGTTACTGTAGTTGACCACCTCGATCTCCACATCGCTGAGAATGAGGTATTTGGCTTACTCGGTCCCAATGGTGCCGGTAAAACCACCACCATCCTTATGCTACTAGGACTAACCGAGCCGACATCAGGCATTGCCCGAGTACATGGATTTAACTCCACCAGGGAGCCGCTTAAGGTAAAGCGCCTAGCCGGATACCTGCCAGAAAAGGTGGGCTTCTATGATAACCTCACCGCCAGGGAAAACCTGAAGTTTATTGCCCAGCTAAATAACATCAGTGATGCTGAGTCCCACAGCCAAATTGAACAAGTACTAGAAGCAGTGGGCATTGCTGACAGGGCTGACGTAACGGTAGACAAGTTCTCCCGAGGAATGAAGCAGCGCCTGGGAATAGCTGATGTATTGATTAAAAAGCCAAAGATAGCTTTCCTTGATGAACCCACTGCCGGGCTTGACCCTGAAGGGATTAATCAAGTCCTTGACCTACTGGCCAACTTATCCCAAACAGAGACAACGGTAGTCCTCTCTTCCCACCGATTATATGAAGTGCAAAGGGTGTGCCATAGTATAGGAATACTATCTAAGGGCAAACTGGTGGTTGAAGGTTCCTTAGATTCCCTGGGCAGAGAGGCTTTTGCCGAAGGTCGCTATAGGATAGAGGTGGAAACCGCTGAACCAAGTCCTCAGCTAATAGACATTATTAACAAAATCAGCGGGGTAAGAAAAGTGGAAAGCAAAGGCAATCTGCTTCAAATAAGCACCGATTCAGACCTGCGGGCTAAAATTGCCAAAGCAGTGGTACAGAGTAACGTCTCACTAATTCAAATGAAGGTCCAGGAGTTCTCACTGGATGACGTATACATGAGGTATTTTCATGAGGTCTAGTTAGCGAAATGATAACTATACTTAGAAAAGAACTTGCCGACTATTTCACCAGCATAAGGTGTTTCATCCTGTTTCTTCTGGTGCTTCTTGCCAGTACAGGGGGACTGTATGCCGCCTATCAAGGAATTCGTGGAGCAGTCTCCGAAACTGGGTTTGTTTTCCTAAAATTGTTTACTACCTCCGGTGAAGTAATGCCTTCTCTGGTCAGCTTCATTGCCCTCTTCGTCCCCATAATAGGAATAGTCCTTGGCTTTGACGCCATAAATAGTGAGCGCTCCAGTGGCACGCTAAATCGAATCTTGTCTCAGCCTGTTTACCGGGATAGTGTCATTAACGGAAAATTCCTGGCTGGAATGGTTACCCTGTCTATCATGATGGCAGCTACCATGCTCATAGTTTCAGGCTACGGTCTGAGGATGATTGGCGTGCCACCAACCGCTGAAGAAATCATCAGGCTCTTTATTTACCTCGTCTCCATCATTATCTACGGAGCCTTCTGGATAGGTCTAGCCATACTTTTCTCTATCCTTTTTCGGAAGATAGCTGTCTCTCTACTAGCATCTATCGCCGTCTGGCTATTCTTTGGCTTTTTCTACACCCTTATGATAGCACCAGCAGTAGCCACTTCCGCAGAGATGTACCTGATGTTAATAAGATTTTCGCCCAGTGCCTTGTTTGACCAAGCCACCACAGTGCTGCTTCTACCCATAGTAAGAAGCCTGGGCATGATCACCCAGGCTCAAGCAGCTTACATGATACCCAATCCCCTCTCCTTAACCCAAAGCGTGCTCCTTATCTGGCCTCACCTCACCGCTTTGATAAGCCTGACTGCTATCTGCTTCGCCATCAGCTACGTGGTGTTTATGAGGCAGGAGATAAGAGCCACTTAAGTTTTAAGCCTCCGCGGCTTGCCTTTCAGCAATAATCTTCTGAGTCAGGTGGGCGGGCACTTCCTCATAGTGGCTAAACTCGGCTCGGTAGTTGCCTCTACCCCGAGTCATTGATTTCAGGTCTATGGCATAGCGTAAAATCTCAGCCAGCGGCACCTGAGCCTCGATAACATTGAACCCACCCTCAGGGTTCATCCCCTGCAGCCGCGCCCGCTTGGTATTAAGGTCACCAACAATATCACCAGTAAAATCCTCAGGGACTGTCACCTTAATATTCATTATCGGCTCAAGCAGGACGGGTTGCCCCTGAGATAATCCCTTTCTCAGCGCCCCCGCCCCGGCAATCTTGAAGCATATATCTGAGGAATCAACCGGGTGAAAGCTACCATCATAGACTTTTGTCTTTATGTCAATAACTGGATAGCCAGCTAAAACCCCCTCATGAAGCGCCTCATTAACCCCCTTTTCCACCGCCGGAATATAATTCTTTGGTATACGGCCACCTACTACCTTATCACCAAACTCACTGCCGCTGCCGCGGGGTAAAGGCTCCAGCTCCAGAAAGACATGCCCATATTGACCATGCCCCCCCGTCTGCTTTTTATGCTTATACTCAGCCTTGGTTGGCACGGTAATCGTCTCTTTATATGGAACTTTGGGCGTTTCCAGCTTCACCCCCACACCAAATTTACGCAGCATCTTGTCTGCTGCCACCTCAAGGTGGGACTCGCCAATTCCTGATAGAATTGTTTCATTGGTATCAGCTTCACGACGCACCTCAAGGGTAGGGTCTTCCTCAGACAGCCTGGATAATGCTGCTCCCAGCTTATCTACATCTGTCTTAGTCTTGGGATGCACCGCCAGGCTAAATGCCGGCTCAGGAAATAGAACAGGGACAATTTTCACCGGCTTATCCTGACTACCCAATGTATCCCCGGTGCTGGTCAAGGTCAATTTAGCTACTGCCCCCATGTCTCCGGCTCTGAGCTGAGATACTGGCTCCTGGGTTTTGCCCCTCAATATAAATAGCTGACCAATGCGCTCTACCGCTCTCCTGTTGACGTTCCACACCGGAGAATTGCTACTAATGACGCCGGTGTAAACCCGGAAGTAGGTAAGTTTGCCAACATATGGGTCAGCGCTGGTCTTAAACACCAGAGCAGCCAGCGAACCAGCCTCAGTTGGTTCAATCTTCTGTTTATCACCGATAATAACCACTTCTCGTTCTTTGGGTGATGGCAGATAATTACATATGGCATCCAGAAGCAAGCTTATGCCTACACTCTGTAGTGCCGAGCCGACCAAGATAGGTACAACCCTGCCAGTCACGACAGCTCGTTGCAAGCCATCGCCAAGTTCCTCCAGGCCGAGTTCTTCACCTTCAAGGTACTTCATGAGTAGGCTATCATCAATCTCAGCCACCGCCTCTACCAGTTTCTCACGAAAAGAATCAACCTTGGTTTGAAGCGACGAGGGTATGTCGACCTCCTTTGCCTGAGAACCGATATAGCCTTTCATTGCCAGCAGGTCAACTATTCCCTGGAAATTATCCTGGGCACCTATAGGTAACTGAATTGGCAGGCATTTAGAGCCAAACCTTGACTGAAGCTGCTCCACAGTTCGATAGAAGTCAGCATTCTCTCTATCCATCTTGTTAACAAAGATGAGCCGAGGCAGGTCAGCTTCCTCGCAGTATGACCATACCTGCTCAGTACCAACCTCAACCCCAGAGGCAGCACAGACCACAATTATCGCTCCTTCACTAACCCGCATTGCCGCCCTAACCTCACCGACAAAGTCAGCATAACCAGGGGTATCTATGAGGTTAATCTTTGCCCCCTTCCACTCAAAGGGGAGCATTGTCAGATTTATGCTAATCTGGCGCTTTACCTCATCAGGGTCATAATCTGAGGTGGTAGCCCCATCCTCAACCTTGCCTAATCGGGTAATTGCCCCAGCGGTAAACAACATTGCTTCTGAGGCTGAGGTCTTGCCAGCGCCAGAGTGAGACAGTAAAACCAAGTTACGAATGTTCTCCAGCCCATATTGTTGCATCTAATCACCTATCCTCTTCGGCTTATTCAACAATGGTATTATACTCGTGGTTTGTAGGCGGGGCAAGTATTGCTAGCGCTAGCGAGCGCGCCGTCTTCTAAACATGGAGGGCATATTAAATCGAGTTAGCCAAGCAAAGGAAAGAATTAGAAAGCTAACAATCAGCCACAGTATGAATGAGAGTCGCAACTGTAGAAGCTAGTCTTTCGAACTCCGCTAATGTGATAGCGACTAACGAATTGACTGAATTTTATCTCCGCAGAGAGCTCCCCATTATTGGTCACCTAGTTTGACCCGATTCGGGGTAATCTTCAGGTCACTGAAACGAAAGGCGCCCGGAACCAGCTCTAGAGGTTACTCAACTACAGAGGCACCAGGCCTTGAAGGTTACTTAAACCAACCTCTTTACAAGTTCAGAACACGTCTCAGGCGTTTCCTTTGCAAGCGTCCTCTTGCAGTGACCGCGAAGGCCGCGACCACAGCATAGATAACTACATAGATAACTGCTGTTAACATTAACCATGTATATCCACTCGCCTCAACTGGTGGTGTTGGTGGTGTTGGAACTAGGGCCACTGTGGCGAGCGGGGCACTAATGGTAGCACTCCCTCCGCTGCTAACTTCGTTGGCGTTAATATCTAGGTTACGTCCTTCAGCCGGTGGTGGACAAGGTGCCAGCTCAGCTATGACAGCAAAAGGTGTGAAGTGGCTTACCTGAGCTGTCGCTTTACCAACTTCAGCTACAAGGCCGTTGGGGAATTCTAGTTGCATCCAGCCCTGCTCCTCGTCATAATAGGCAACAAATACGGAGGAGGTATTCTCAGGGAGCCCATCTGGGTCATAAGCCAGAACCATTGTGGCTGGTGGTGAGATTATGACCGGAGACGGTGTTGAGCTATGTGTAGTAGTATAAACGCTGAGCTCGTAGATTGGTCCGATTATTACCGCACCGCTGGGTGGTGGCAGTGAATCAACCAGTTCCAAAACCATTCTCTGTGGTGCTTTGTTATTAGCGCAGACTATGCTACTACCTCTGTCAAATTGAAGTACCAATTTGCCATCGTTATCAGTTACTATAAATGACTCAAGCAATTTCCCAGAGGAGCTAACCCTGGTAGTGGTTAGTTTGCCTGGCATATTTATACTGATTGTACTGATTGTCGGCGAGGTTGGGTAAGCTCCGCCTCCACCACTGATAGTTACGTATGGAATACCTCCATCATCCTGGGCGCCTTCATCACCCTGATCCTTGTCCCCTCCATCATCCTGGGCGCCTTCATCACCCTGATCCTTGTCCCCTCCATCATCCTGGGCGCCTTCATCACCCTGATCCTTGTCCCCTTTATCACCCTGGTCATCTTCATCGCCCTGGTCACCCTGGTCACCTTGGTCATCTTCATCGCCCTGGTCACCTTGGTCACCCTCGACATCATTTGCTAAATCTATGTCGGAAGACAAACTTGTGAGGTCTGGAAAATCGGCGAGTTCCGCCGGCACCTTGGTGTGGCCAATACTCATCGCCTTTCTGCATGCCCCACTTGCATCATATCGGTCGGAGTCAGCGTCCGCGTAAGCAGGTGCGGAAACCAGTACCAAAAGGATAGCAATGAGCACCGAAGGAAATATAGAATTCAAAACCGGTCTCTTCATTCTTCTCCCTGATAGCCTCAACCTATGAAATAGCTACTCGATACTTCTAACCAGTATTACTTGGCATAATCACCCAAATGGTAGTACCAAAGTAATAGTACCAAAGTAGGGTAAATATTCGGGTAAACAAAATAAACAGTTAAGTAAAAATTTCGCAAATAAATGGTAAACAATTTGAAGAATTAACGAGAGTGGTTAACTAGGCTGATTGGGGCCAACGAATTCATAACCTTCTCCTCGCTCGCCAATGAGGGACTGAGGGTTACCGGGGGTCTGCCTTGGGAAATAGCTTGCTGTCGCCCCACAGATTGAGGAACAGGACGAAAGCCCAGAATGTAATCTTGAGATAACAATTGCTTGATTTGTTGCTCAGCAATAAAAATGCGAGTGGGGATTGCTATAGTACCCCAGCCCTTTTGGTACTAATTGAACTTAATAGCGTTTGTTCACTTGCATTAGCGAACGCGCCGTCTTCTAAACATGGACATGAGCCACAACAAACCTATTATGCTGATGAAGGGAAATGGCCGAGCTGAACCACCAGCGCCGGTCGGGGCAATGGCAGTTACCGGTGCAGCCGATGGCTTTGCCGAGGCTATTAACTCCTCGGATATTTCATATGCAGCCAGTTTGACATTAATAAACTCCTTGGATGTCCAGCCCAAAGGATTTTTCCTGCCAGTAGCCTCAGCCCAGACCCAGCCCGGCTTACCATCCAGCTCAAAAATTGCCGTTGCCTTACTATATTCAGGGAGGTAAACCAAGGTTGCGGTATGACCCGAGCCGACCACTATGGCTGAGCGGTATCCGGCCCCTTTATACATGACCGCCAGCAGTACTGCACTATCTTCACAGTCGCCATAACCAACCCCATTTTGGTCTATGCTGGTCGCCAGCTCATCAGCATTCAAGGCGAACTCCTCATGGTCAAACTGGTCTGTATCGGGGGTATATTTAACCCTATCCCGAACAAAGCGAAATACTGCTTCTGCCCTCTGCACCCGGTCTGAGTATTCGTTGGCAATCTGCTCACCCAAGCTATAAGCTAAGGCAGCATTTTCTCCAAGGCTCTCGAAGACTATGACCGGGCGGAAAGTTGTCTCGGATATTTGATAAAAACCATCCTCACCAAAGGCTCTGGTTCTACATACCTCCCAGTCATCGAATACATCACCATTTATCTCTTGGAAACCCTCAGATGGAGATGCCGAGGCATAGCCAGCGGTTGCCAGCCCGGCTAATAGGATAACTATTAAACTAGGTAAAACCCTGCCCCTCTTCATAGTGGCCCTGTCAGTGCGGCATGAAGTATCAAACCAAAGAAGACAAGATAGCCGAAGACATGTATCCCTGCTGCCACTGGGCTTTCCTTAATGCTGTTAAACGGTATTTTAGGCGTTAGCTTATCAACAATATAGAATAGAGCTACCCCGATAAGTAAACTTATGACGAAGCTTATAGCTAATATCCCCAAAGTCCTAAAATCGAAGATATACCCTAGTATCGGCGGTGTGACCGCAGTGAGTGCGGTAATAGCGCCGTGGATAACCAGACCAATCAGGATGAAGAAGCCGGCGATGAATAATCCTGTGGCAACAGGGCTCTCTCCTATGCGCTCGCGATGAGGAATATGAGGAGTAAGAGCATCTAGTGCCCGAATCCCTAGCCATGCCAAAAGTGCCGAGATGAAAGCTAGCAATACCACTTTAGCTAGCCATATCAGAACAATTACCCAGAATGGTGCGACCAAACCCAGCTGATACATAAAGATATCCTCCTTATTATTTACATCAGGTTAACCAATAATGGTGTGATATATGTCTCAATGATAGCTGCTGGCAGCAGTAAAGCCAGAGCTATCACCAAATACTTTGAGTTCTGTCTCAGGCTGGCTAGCAGTAGCTTTTTCCTCTCCTTTTTGAATAAGGCTACCATAACCATTGCGCCCAAGCTGAGAGCAGCCGCCTCACCCATGAACAGAGCTGGAAGTTCAATAATGCCATGAGGCAGCAAACCGGCCAATACAAAACCAAGGGACTTCTCTTCAACTACCATACTTGATACAAAAGCCAATAGCCAGCCATTAAGAGTCAAAGCCAGAATAGGCACCAGGCAAAAAATAGGGCTGAGGATAAAGCTTATCAGCACGGCTGAAGCATTCTTAATAAAAATCAATATAAAAGTAGACACCTTAAATGGCACCAACATGCTGCTGAACTCTTCCAAGGCAATCAGGTCTTCGGAAATGAGGCTGGCGATACTGGTCGGAGTAACCAGACCAAAGCCAATACCTATGCCAAATAAGAGGATAGTAATAAAAACCCACCTTCTATAGTTCATATCAGCCTACGCACTATTTGGGGCCAAACTTATCATAGAAAACAATTTCAGAGAGTTCCCGCCTTGGCCTAAGGCTAGGTTCTTCGTCAGGGTAGCCTAGGGGTATCATCGAGACTGCACAAAAACCCTGCGGTACCCTCAGAATAGTGGCTACCTTTTTAGCATCAAAAGATCCAACATGCACCGTGCCTAGCCCCAGCGAGTGGGCAGCCAATGTCAGGTTCTGCATCGCTAGCGCCACGTCGAACATAAACCAGTCGCCCTTATCGGTAACCGGCTCCCTTGGCTCACGAGCAGAATACCCCGACTTTCCCAGTTCAGCACAAGCAACAATCGCCACCGGGGCATTTCTAATAGCCTCAGCAGCCCGATTAGGTCTATCTGCTGATACACCGATCAATGTATCGGCAAGTTTATTCTTTATCTTACTATCCCGCACCACAATAAATCGCCAGCACTGACTATTATGCCAAGATGGTGCCCAGCGGGCAGCTTCTAAAACAAGCTCAAGAGTCTTGTCGTCCACCGGGGTAGACTTATACTTACGAATACTTCTTCTGGTCTTAATTGCCTCAAGAACTTCCATCCTTATCCTCCTTTAGATTTCTCCCTCTTCCCAGGCGCCCTTACCAATAAGGGCGACAAAGCGACAGCCACCTAAATTCTGAATGATATTCCTCTTTTTACCCTTGGTGATTTTACATAACTGCTGCACATAGCAAGAGCCAACAGGAATTACTAAGCGTCCACCAATCGCCAACTGAGCCAGAAGGTCAGATGGCAACCTAGGAGCACCAGCGGTAACCATTATGGCGTCGTATGGTGCCTCTTCCCGCCAACCCAGAGTCTCCTCTGCCAAGTGCACCTCAATATTAGTATACTCCAAGCTATCCAATACTTGCTTAGCCGTCTCAGCTAGGGGGGCCAGACGCTCCGTGGTAACCACAAACCGGGCAAGCTTAGCCAGGATAGCTGCCTGATACCCACTGCCGGTGCCTACCTCTAACACCTTTTCTTCGCCAGTAAGCTCCAACGCCTCAGTCATAAGGGCAATAATAAACGGCTGTGAGATTGTCTGGCCATAACCGATAGGAAGTGGACTATCCTCATAGGCTAAGTGCCGACTTTCTGGGGGTACAAAACGTTCCCGGGGTATACTACGCATTGCCGCTAGTACCCGCTCATCTTTAATCTCAGTGCTAAGGTGCTCAAATAAACTAGCCCTCGATGCTTCAAAATCCATAGTAAGCACCAACGCCTGATAAGGCTATTAGAAAACAAAAGCTAGCACCACAAGAATAACCAGAATTATCCCCGCCACAATGCCAATTTTACGCAGTTCAGCAGCTATATAGGGATACTCAACTGCTGGAACTGTAGCCCTCGGTGTTGGCATCTTTGCCGAGGGAACAAGGGTATCAGGCTGGAGAGGGGGCTCATATGTTTGAGTGACTGCCGACGGCTGAACACCTGGAGCAGAAAAGCCCTTCTTGCCTTTTCTTTTTTTACCCCGATGCAAGTGCCTAGCTTGACCCCGCCGTGATTTACCCGGCATCATAACCTCCTATTTAGCCCTAGGGTGAGAACTTTCGTAGCTGCGCCGAATGTGCTCTGTGGTAAGATGGGTGTAAACTTGCGTAGTGGAGATGTTGGCATGACCCAGTAATTCTTGAACCGACCTCAGGTCAGCGCCACCACTCAACATATGAGTAGCAAAGCTATGCCTTAGAGTGTGAGGGGTAATCTCAGCCCCCAGCTCAGCTGATTTAGCATACTCTTTTAATTTTTGCCAAAAGCCCTGTCTGGTCAGCCTCTCACCACGGCGATTGAGAAACAAAGCCTTCTCATCAAGGCTATGCGCCAGCTGGGGACGTGCTCTGGTCAAATACTCTTCTACAGCTTGGGCAGCTTGTCTATGGATGGGGATGAGCCGCTCCTTATGCCCCTTGCCAAAGCAGCGCACATAGCCACCTTGGGTATCTAAATCAACCAAGTTCAAGGATACCAATTCGCTCACCCTCATGCCTGAGGCATATAGTAGCTGCAGCATTGCCTCGTCCCGCTTGGCTTCTGGCGTAGACTGCTTGGTCGGTTGCTCTAACAGGCGCCGGACCTGGCTGATGGAGATAGGCTTAGGCAATGACTTCCCCACCTTAGCCGAAGTCACGCCCTTTGTTGGGTTATCCTTCAAAATACCCTCAGCCACCATAAAGCCAAAGAAGGACTTAATAGCAGCTACTTTGCGGGCTACTGTGGTGGCAGCATAGCCCCTCTCCTTAAGATTGAGCAGATAGCTTAGCATGGCTTGGCGATCAAAACTAACCCATGGCGGGATGGCGCCACGCCTGGCAGCCTCCTCCTCAACAAAGCCGGCCAATTGATGCAGGTCATTCCGATAGGCAACAATCGTGTTTTCGGAAAAGCCCCTTTCCACAGCCAGATAACTTAGAAAATTGTCAATAGCTTCTTTCACCGCTCTCCCTCACTACCAGATGATTTGTCAGGCTATTTTAACATAACTAAAAAGAAAATTCAGCCCCTTCCTCAGAGAAGCGCTTTGCCCTTCTTATAGCCTATGCTAAAATAAGTTCAAGGGAAGCATAAAGGGAATGAGGTTGACCAATAATCTGATAACCGAGCAACTGAGAGGACTACCAACCAGCCCCGGCGTCTACCTAATGAAAGACGCCGAGGGGAATATACTATATGTGGGTAAGGCAGCTAATCTTCGCCACCGGGTAGGCTCATACTTTGGTGCCGGGCAAAAGCTAACACCAAAACTACAACGGATGGTAAGCAGAGTTAATGACCTCGACTACTTTGTTACCGCCTCGGAACAAGAGGCTCTCATCCTTGAGTTGAACTTGATAAAGAGGCACCACCCTCGTTACAATGTTCGACTTAAAGACGATAAGACCTTCCCCTACCTCAAGATAGACCTCAATGAGGATTGGCCCAGGGTACATATTACCCGACGCCTGGAGGAAGACGGGGGGCGTTACTTTGGCCCCTTTGCCAGCGCCAAGTCAGTGCGCCAAACTCTGAAGCTGGTGAAAGGGATTTTCCCTTTTCGCTCCTGCGCTAAGTCCATCACCGGCACCGATTCTCGACCCTGCCTTGACTACCATATTGGACATTGTCTTGCTCCCTGCATTGGTGCGGCCAGCCGGGAGGAATACGCCGAGGTAATAAAGCAGGTCATCCTTTTCCTTGAAGGCAAGCAGGAAAGGGTAGCTCAAGAGCTTGAAAGCAAGATGAATAAAGCTGCTAAAGCTTTAGACTTTGAAAAGGCTGCCATGTTTAGAGACCAAATCCAAGCTGTGGAAAGAGTTGTCGAAGGGCAGAGAATCGCCACCACAGTGAAAGGGGAACAGGACGTTATTGCCTTCGCCAGTGATAGAGACCAAGCCTATGTTCAGGTCTACTTCATTCGTGGCGGTAAGTTAATTGGACGAGAGGGCTTTTTATTACAGGGAACCCGATATGAAGAACCCCGCCAAATCATGACCAGCTTTATTAAGCAGTTTTATGATTCTAGCCCCCATATCCCCCCATTATTGCTGCTCCAGCACCCGGTGGAAGATATGGCGATGATTCAGAACTGGCTTCAAAGTAAAAAGGGAGCCAAGGTCGATATTCAAGTGCCACGCCGGGGAAACAAAAAACAACTGGTAAAGATTGTTGCTGAAAACGCCCAACAAGGCTTAGAGCAACTAAAGATTAAACAGCTAGCTTCGCCAACAGTGCTGTCAGCGGCGTTAGAGGAAATAAAAAAAGAGCTCCAGCTACCCCGGTTACCCTCCCGCATCGAAGGCTATGACATCTCCGATATCCAAGGAATGGCAGCAGTAGGCAGTATGGCAGTATTTGATAAAGGAAAACCAAAGTCCTCTCACTACAGACGCTTCAGAATTAAAACAGTAGCCGCTGCCAACGACTATGCCATGCTTGAGGAGGTGCTCAGGCGACGGTTCAAGCGGGCTGGCGGTGCCTCAGATACTTGGGCAATCATGCCCGACCTCGTCCTCATTGATGGCGGTAAAGGACAGCTCAATGCTGCCCGAGCAGCAATGCAGGAAATAGGGGCTGGCTCTGTGCCCACCGCCAGTTTAGCCAAGGAAAATGAGGAGATTTTCATCCCCAAAAAGACAGAGCCCATCATTCTACCCAAGTCTTCCCCCGGTCTCCAGTTACTTCAGCGGCTTAGAGACGAGGCACACCGCTTTGCCCTGGGCTACCACCAAAGAATTCGTAAACGGGAAACCTTTGCCTCGGCTCTGGATACTATTCCTGGCATCGGACCCAAGCGCAAGCGAGCTCTACTGAGGCAGTTTGGCTCAGTTAAGGCTATCAAGGAGGCTCCCGTCGAAAAATTAGCCACCGCCAGAGGCATGACCGAGAGCCTAGCCAAGAAAATAAAGGAGTACCTATAATTTACCCAGAAAAATCGTAGATTTTTCTGGGAACCCGGAGAAACAATGCCAGCAAACTTACCACCACAATATTTTGAGGCAGAAAAGAACTTCCGAGCAGCAAAGAATCCTGCAGAAAAGATAGCCGCCCTGGAGGAAATGCTGGCTATTATGCCCAAACACAAGGGAACTGACCACCTCCGTGCTGAGCTAAGAGCCAGAATTGCTAAGCTGACCCAGCTAGCTGCCAAAAAGAGCGGCACTCAGCGGGCGTCTATGGTTATTGAGAGGGAGGGGGCAGCCCAGGTAGTGGTGATTGGCCTGCCCAATGCCGGTAAATCTCAGCTTGTTTCCAGTATCACTAATGCCTCCCCCACTGTAGCCGAATACCCTTTTACCACCCAAAGCGCCACCCCAGGAATGATGGAATTTGAGAATATACAAATACAGTTGATTGATACCCCACCCCTGGTGCCACAGTCTGTTGACTTCTGGCTACCGCCCATGCTGAGACGGGCTGATGCCCTATTGATTGTGGTGGATTTAGCTGATGCCCCCCAAGCCCAAATGGAAGCCATCACCACCCAACTGGAAAATATGAGAATAGAAATCGGGAGAAATAAGGCTAAGGCACTCATCATAGGCAACAAGCTCGACCTGGATAAGGCCAGTGAAAATTACTCCGCTTTAAAAAAACAATATGAGGGTAAAATACCAGTTATCGCCGTCTCAGCCAAAGAAGGGACAGGCCTAGAGGAACTCAAGCTTAGAATTTATCAATTGCTTGATATTATCCGGGTATACACTAAAGTGCCAGGGAAAAAGCCCGACTTCACCGACCCCATAGTCCTCAACAGGGGTAGCACTTTAGAGGATGCAGCCGCCGAAGTCCATAAGGATTTCCGAGCCAAACTGAGATACGCCCGCATCTGGGGCTCAGGCAAGCACGATGGCTTAATGGTAAAGAGAGACCACATCCTGCAGGACGGCGATATAATAGAACTGCATTTGTAGTCGGGATAAAAACAAACTTATACAAAAGGGGGGTAGCTCCGATGGCAAAAGTTATCGTTGTTTATGAATCAAAGTATGGCAACAGCAAGCTCGTAGCCGAAACAATCGTTGACGGCATGAGAGGGGTCTCGGGAATAGAAACAGTCCTCAGCGAAGTTAACGAGGTTGACCTAAGCCAGCTCATCGATTTCGACGTCATCCTGGTAGGTTCTCCAAATCATATGGGTAGCGCAACCAGGAGTATCAGGAAGTTTATCGACAAGCTGGGAAAACTCAACTTAGAGGGAAAGCTGGCGGCTGTGTTTGATACCTATCTCGCCAAAGACTTCGAAAAGGCAGTGAATAAAATGGAAAAGCAAATAAGGGAGAAGGTTCCCGGATTAGAACTGGCGGCTCCCGGCCTATCGATAAGGGTTGAAGGCATGAAAGGCCCAATTACAGAGGGCGAGCTTCCTAAATGTAGAGAGTTTGGCGCCAAAATCGCAACCCAAATAAAAAACCAAACATAGGTAGGATAGAGATATTAAGCTTAGGCTTCCACCCAATCTGGTTTGGGGTAATAGCTGTGCTCATGATGGAGGCAGGGTTAATCACCCCGCCGATGGGGCTAAATGTATATACCATTGCTGAGGTAGCAAAGGATACGCCGGTGGAAGAGATTTTCCGCGGTGCTTTGCCCTTTCTCATATCAATAGTGGTGATTGTGGCAATCATAAACTGCCTTACCCCAGATTGCGCTCTTTCTTCCTGGGAAAATGCTCGGTGGTTGACAAGCAAGACAGCTTGGCTTTAAGAGGGCTACACTAAAACGGGAGGAGGTGTTTTGAAGGTGTCTATTTCTTTTTCTGGCAGCGAACTTATCAACATAGCCATTGGTATCGAGGGGAGGGGAATTGCCTTCTACGATATCATGGCCAGGTCAACTGAGAACGCCGTAGCCCGTGACCTGTTTCAATATCTGGCCGATATGGAACGGCAGCATATTCAGATTTTCCAGGGTATGCTCGGTGAAGCCGACAAATTCCAACCCCGAGAGACCTATGCCGGGGAATATGCTCCTTATCTTCAGGCCTTGGTTGAAAGCGCTGTTTTCACCGATGACTTGGTCACCAGCGAAATGGCAACCAAAGCGGCTAGTGATATTGAGGCTCTGGAGCTAGCTATAGACGCTGAAAAGGATTCCATACTTTTTTACTACGAGATGAGAGACATAATGCCCCTGCCAGTGCAACCGACGGTAAATAAGATAATAGCTGAGGAAAAATCGCACCTGAGGCAGCTCTCTGAGCTGAAGAAGAAGCTAACCGCCCAGTAATGGTCAGCTAACGAGTCGGTCTATCATGCTAGTAGTCTCCGGTTGCCAGAAGCCTGGGAAAGTAAAACTGAATGGAGGGGAAGAAATGGTTATAGCTGAAGTATCAGTAATACCAATCGGGACAAAGACGCCCTCGGTCAGCCAGTACGTAGCCGAAGCGGTCAAGGTACTGGCTCAGGAAAAAGGCATAAAGTACCAATTGACAGCCATGGGAACCTTGGTGGAAGGGGAGCTGGATGAGGTGCTGGGGGTGGTGAAAAAGATGCACCAACGCACCTTTGACGGGGAGGTAAAGAGGGTAGTTACCTCTGTCAAGATTGACGACCGGCGTGATAAGGTGTCAACCATGAGTCACAAGGTGGCGTCAGTGATGGAAAAGCTCGGATAAACGGCGGCTGGAACCTAGGCTATGTGGGAGACTTGAAAGCACTTCTGGAAGAGTGTAATATATTTGAACTTAGTGTTAGGTAGATGAGCAAGCTTATAGATGAATTGAGTCAGCTTTCACAGGTTGGGCTCCAACCTATGGGATTCAGGGCAGCGCAGGCGGTGCCGCAGAAGCCTAGGATATTGCTCATTGCCAGTCTGCCTCAGGCCGATGTTGACCGCTTGGCTGATTATGTGGCTGGGGCTGATGCCGGGCTGCTACAAATCCCCGAGCTAAGTTCAGGAATTAAAACCATTCAGCACGTATGTCAAGCAATGAGCGATATTCCTTGGGGTGGCTGGCTGGGAGATGTCGGTAATGAAGGAATAGAGCAGATGGTGGAGGCTGGCTGTGATTTCGTGGTTTTCCCGGCAGCCAATACCTCACTGGCGATACTTCAAAATGACGAGGTGGGTAAGATACTAGAGGTTGAAGCATCGCTCAGTGAAGGCTTATTGAAAGCGGTCGATGACTTGCCTGTAGATGCTGTGCTTATTGCCGGTGAACAGGGGAAGGATTATTTTCTTACCTGGCATCACCTTATGCTCTTTAGACGCAGTGCTGACTTATTGACTAAACCCTTGTTAGTCTCGGTGCCGTCAGATGTGGCAGCCCATGAGCTTCAGGCTCTATGGGAAGCAGGGGTGAGTGGTGTGGTGGTGGAAGCCGGTGTTAGGCAGCCTACAGGAAGATTACAGGAATTACGCCAGATAATTGATAAATTGGCCTTCCCGTTACCACGTAAGCAGCGGAAAGTAGAGCCTTTGCTACCTCCCATCGGTGAAGAGACAGAAACTGTATCTGAAGAGGAAGAGGACTAGTCTTAACTGGCATCAAGGGCTAGATTGTGATATTTGCCAAGATTTTCCTTCAGTGGTAATGGCAGGGGCAATTACCATTTCAACCTTGTGCATTTCCTGGATGTTAAATACGCCACAGACGCCCATCGCAGTGCGAAGTGCCCCAATAAGGTTCTGACTGCCATCGGTAACTGAGGTAGGACCGAATAGAATTTGCTCTAGTGTGCCTGAAATACCTACTTTTATCCGCGTTCCTCTGGGTAGTGCTGGGTGGGGATGGGACATACCCCAGTGATAACCTAGCCCTGGTGCCTCTTCGGCTTGGGCAAAAATGGAGCCTAGCATTACTGCATCAGCACCGGCGGCAAAGGCTTTACATAGGTCTCCGCCATTACTAATACCACCGTCAGTAATTATCGGTACATACCTTCCCGACTCGCGCAGATATTCATCTCTGGCAGCAGCACAATCCATGGTGGCTGTTACCTGGGGGACGCCGACGCCGAGAACTTGCCTGGTAGTGCAAGCCGCCCCTGGTCCTACCCCTACCAGAACCCCAGAGATTCCTGTTCTCATAAGCTCTAAACAGGCGCTATAGCTTACACAATTACCAACGACAATGGGTATAGGTATGGATTGGCGAAGCTCGGGGAAGATTAGCCCCCGATAGCTTTTGGATATATGCTTGGCAGTGGTAACCGTGGACTGGACAACGAAGATATCAGCCTGGGCTTCAGCGGCTATGGGAGCGAAGCGTTTGGTATTAGCCGGTGCCACTGAGACAGCGCATACTGCCTTTGCCTTTTTGATTGCTTGGATTCGTTCGCCAATAAGCTTTTCCTTAATTGGCTCAGAATAGACCTTTTGCAGTATGGAGGTGACTTCGGCATCAGGAGCTTGAGCAATTTTAGCTAAAACCTCTTGAGGATTATCATACCGAGTTTGTACCCCTTCTAAATTGAGAACAGCCAGTACTCCTAGTTTGCTCATCAGGATGGCCATGTTGACATCGGTCACGGCATCCATTGCCGCTGCCAGGATAGGAGTGGAGAAGGTGAAGTCATCTATCTTGAAATCAATGTTTGTTTGGTCTGGGTTGGTCGTCACGTCCCCGGGCACTATGGCCACTTCGTCAAACCCATAAGAACGCCGGAGTTGCCTAAATTGAGGAGTATTCATTTTGGTATCCTTCTTAAGTTAAGAACTGTATCAGAAGCAGGTGCCTAAAGTCAAGAAATTTCGGCCAATGTAGACGGCTGATTAAGTGTAGGTTATAATAGCTAAGTTGGGAAGATAAAAAACTATGCCTGTTCTTTATATTGTGGCTACCCCCATTGGCAATTTAGAAGATATTTCCCTGCGTGCTCTGCGCATCTTGCGTGAGGTAGAGCTTATTGCTGCTGAGGACACCCGCCGGACGAAGCAGCTCCTTGCCGTTTACGACATTAAGACGCCTATGACAAGTTATCATGAGCGCAATAAGCGGACTAAACTGGATTATATCTTGAACCGCCTTAAAGACGGGGATGTGGCTCTGGTTTCTGACGCAGGAACGCCATGCATATCTGACCCTGGCTATGAGCTTGTGGTGGCGGCAAATCAGCGAGGTATTTCGGTAGTTCCCGTTCCTGGACCTTCTGTAGTTATCACTGCGCTTGTTGTCTCTGGGCTTGATACTAGGCAGTTTATCTACCTAGGTTACTTGCCACATAAGGCCAGTGCCCGGCGGCATCTTTTGGAATCTGTTGTCGATGAGCCTGCCACCATTGTAGTTTTGGAATCTCCCCATCGTCTGTTGGCGGCACTGAGTGATATATTGCTTGTTCTTGGAGATAGAAAAGTGGCTGCTTGCCGCGAACTGACTAAGGTTTATGAAGAGGTTTTTCGGGGGAGGATAAGCCAGGCCATAGACCATTTTACCGAGCCAAGGGGAGAGTTTACCCTAGTTATCGAAGGCAAGAAAGAGCGGGAAAAGCCGCAGTTGACAGAAGCTATAGAGAAGAAACTACAACATATGCACCTGTCCGGGATGGCGGCTAAAGAGGCGGTAGCCACAGTAGCTGGAGAAACCGGCTTATCAAAGAAAGAGCTATATCGGGCTTGGCTCAGGTTATCTTAAGGTTTTAGGCATAGAGAGACGTTAATCAATGCGCCATGGTTGTATATCTTTAGGGGATGTCCAGTGCGATGAGTGTCACCGCGTAATACCATATCCTGAGCGTTATCTAGTTATTGACGAGGCGGAGGGCACTAGATTGCGTTTGTGTGTTGATTGTTGCCTGAACAAAGGTTATGCTGGCTATAAAGAAGAAAAGGGGCAACAAGTACTTACCTTCTTCCTGAAAGGCTTCGATTCCTAGTATTAAACAGGGAAATAGATTATGAGCGAGAGAATTTTTATTGCTGTAGCCTGGCCTTATGCTGATGGTCCACTGCATTTAGGTCATATTGCTGGGGCATATCTACCACCGGATATATTTGCCCGTTACCATCGGGCTAAGGGGAACGAGGTATTGATGGTATCAGGCTCAGACCAGCATGGGACACCAATAACCATTAAGGCTGAGCAGGAGGGGAAGAAGCCTGGCGAAATGGCCGCCCTATATCACCAACAGTTTCTTGACTCATGGCAGAGGTTTGGCATTTCCTTTGATTTATTTACTACTACCGGCACCGCTAACCATGCCCAGGTATCACAGGATATATTCCTCACCCTGCTGAACAAAGACTATATCTATAAGGCTACTGTATTGCAGCCCTATTGTCCTCGTTGCCAGCGCTTCTTGCCTGACCGCTATATTGAAGGCACCTGCCCTTATTGTCACTCTTCTGGAACTCGAGGTGACCAGTGTGATGAGTGCGGCAAGCCGATAAATCCGGCGGAGTTGATTGACCCTCATTGTCGCCTATGCGCTGCCACTCCCCAGTTCAAGAATTCAGAGCACTTCTTTTTTAGACTTTCTGCCTTCAGGGATAGGCTTTTAGCCTGGGTGAAGCAGCAGACGCATTGGCGACAGAATGTGCTTAACTTTACTACACGCTATTTAGAGGAGGGGCTGAAGGATAGAGCTATCACTCGAGATATAGACTGGGGAGTACCGGTGCCGGTTGAAGGCTTTGATGGCAAGCGCATTTATGTGTGGTTTGAGGCAGTTATCGGTTATCTATCGGCAACCAAGGAATGGGCTAAGTCTAGCGGAGATGAAGAAGGTTGGCGCTCCTTCTGGGAGGAGGGGGCAAAGAGCTATTATTTCATTGGTAAGGATAACATTCCATTTCATACCATTATCTGGCCAGCGATGCTGATGGGCTATGGTGGGCTTAATCTGCCCTACGATGTGCCAGCTAATGAGTTCTTAACTATTGAGGGGAAGAAACTTTCCACCAGTCGCAATTGGGCGGTGTGGCTGCCTGATTATCTATCTCGCTATGAGCCTGACCCGCTGCGTTACCTACTATCAATAAATATGCCTGAGACCGGGGACACCGATTTCTCCTGGCGTGAGTTTGTTCGCCGTAATAATGATGAGCTGGTGGCTACCTATGGAAACCTGGTTCATCGGGTGCTTACCTTTGTTTATCGTCGCTTCAATGGCTGTGTTCCCCAACCTGGGGAATTTGATAGCCATAGTCAAGCTCTTATTGATAAGGCTGAGGATACCCTTCATATCATGGATGAGCTTCTTTACCATTGCCATTTTAAGGAAGCAATAAGGTCGGCTATGTCCTTAGCCCAGGAGACTAATCGCTACCTGGATGAGAAATCTCCGTGGAAAATAATCGAGCAGGATAGGGAGGCTTCAGCTACTGCCTTATACGTTGCTATATCAGTAATCTCTTGCCTTAGAACAGCGCTTTATCCCTTCTTACCCTTTAGCTCTCAGAAGTTGCACCAGCTTCTTGGTTTCAAGGGCGATGTGCAAGACGATGGCTGGCAGCTACGTATTCCATCACCGGGGCAGCAGTTACTTTCCCCCACCCCCCTGTTTTCTAAATTGGATGAAAAGCTGGTCGAGAAAGAGGCTAGCCGGCTGGGGCAGGTCTGATGCTAATAGACTCGCATGCTCATATTGATTTACCTCAGTTTAGTGATGACCGCGACCAAGTGATAGCTCGAGCTCGCCAGCGGGGGGTTAGGGCTATAATAAATGTTGGTCTGGATTTAGGGTCAAGCCGGGCATCGCTCCAGATAGCCCAGCATTGTGATGATGTCTTCGCTGCTGTTGGTTTCCATCCTAATAGGGCATCTAAAATGATGAAACAGGACCTCAGCCTACTGGCTGAACTGGCCAGAAATTCTCAGGTAGTGGCTATTGGTGAGATTGGGCTTGATTTTTACCGAAAATCCTCGCCTCGGCAGCGCCAGCTTGAGGTTTTCCAGCAGCAACTTGATTTAGCTGCTGAGCTAGACTTACCAGTGATTATACATTGTCGCCAGGCCCATAAAGAGGTGTTGAATATACTGACTCCTTGGGTAAAATCTACATCGTCTTCCGCTGGCAATAGCCATAGGCGAGGTGTTATTCATTGCTTCAGTGGTGATATTGAGCTGGCTTGGCGTTATATTGAGTTAGGTTTTTTAGTATCACTAGCTGGCTCAGTAACTTACCCTTCTGCCCTGGATCGGGTAGAGGTAGCTAGCCAGCTTCCCTCGGACAGGCTTCTAGTGGAAACGGACTCTCCTTTTCTAGCTCCTCAGCTTTACCGGGGACAGCGAAATGAGCCATCATATATACCGCTTATTGTTGACAGGATAGCTCAGGTTAGGCAGGTTCCGGCAGAAACGGTTGCCCGAGCTACAGCGCAGAATGCTAGATACCTATTCCAGCTACCTATTAGTTGAGGGAGGGGATTCTTGGAGCTTGATGCAATTTATGAGTTGGTTCAGGAAGATTTAGCCAAGGTAGAGAGCCAGATAAAGTCGGTCAGTGAGGTTGATTCCCCGGGTTTGGCCGAGCTAACGAGCTACATTCTGGTGGGTGGCAAGGGAATCAGACCAGCACTTACTTTACTTTCGGGTAAGTTTTACCACTACAACCTTGACCTGCTGCTGCCTATGGCTACCGCGGTTGAGCTTATGCACACCGCTACCCTGGTTCATGATGATGCTATTGACAACTCCCCGGTTCGCCGGGGAAGAGCGACGGTTAATAAGATGTGGGGGGAGGATAAAGCGATACTTCTGGGGGACTACCTGTTCGCCAAGGCGGGGGAGTTTGTTGCCACTACTGGGAATCTGCGAGCGATAAAGCTCTTTAGCCAGACCCTTCAGACTATTTCCAGCGGGGAGTTAAGTCAGGCCTTTGATGCTTTTAATCTGGAGCAAACCCGCGACCATTACTTGCAAAGGATTTCCAGTAAAACTGCTTCCCTGTTCTCGATGGCTACAGAGTCAGGGGCTGTCCTGAGTCAAGCCCCGGAGGACTCCGTGCAGGTTCTAAAGGAGTATGGCTATAACCTTGGCATTGCCTTCCAAATTGTGGATGATGTCTTGGATTTTATCGGCACTGAGGAGGAGATGGGTAAACCCGTGGGCTCAGATTTAGCTCAGGGAACGCTTACCTTGCCGGCAATGCTTATCTTGGAGCGCTATCCTGAGGGTAATCCGATAACAGAGTTGTTTAATAACCATGATATACCGGAAGAGGGTAAGCAGAAAAAAATAAAGCAGGCGATGGAGTTAGTTCGCAATTCGTCAATCGTTGAACAATGCTATGAAGTTGCCTCAGATTATTGTGCCAAGGCTTGCCAGAAGCTTAAGCAGTTGCCTGATAATCCCAGCCGTCAAGCGTTAAAAGATTTAGCCGGGTTGGTGATAAGTCGAAAAAGATAGTTAGTAAAGGTCTTCACCAGCAACATTAGCTAAATGCCTTAGCACCGCAGGCAAGCGAGACTAATACCTGCACCACAAACATTATAGCAGCAATACCTTCAAAGTAAGCGCTAAAGCCCAGTACCATATAGTAGGGCATGACAATGGCCATTAGCTTTGGCATGTCGGTTATCCCAGCAACGTAGGCATTTCCCCCGATAATACCTATCGTTATCATCATGGCGCAGCCAATTGTTGTTGAAATAACCCAAATCCAGAAGACCCACTCAATAAGCTTTGGCCAAACAATGGACTTGCCACTGAGTTTGGGTACCAGATAATATATAACTGCGGCTAAAGCGAGAGCTGTCCATCCCATACAGCCAATATGGCTGTGAGCCCCTTTTATTAACCCTCCTGCCAGTGGCGCTGCATCAAGAAACTCACGCACCGGCGCTTGTTCCTGAATAACCCCCTGAATGCAGCACCAGGCAAAAAGGATAACCGCCGCCCAGATGAACTTGACCAAACGGGGGTTTACCGTCTCCACCTGCATGTTACACCTCCCTGCATGTTCTTAAACGGTATTGGTAAGGCTATTTCCGATATGTAGCTGAGTGTCAGTGTAGGTAGCCAATAATCGGCTGTCAATGAGAAACAGGCTGAATTAAGGTGAATTTAACGTGCTCTCAACTTGAGAGCTACCGTCAGTATAGGTTTCTC
>Ga0224501_10000908_pt1 | contig 22851 bp, 25 predicted proteins | sample SF_Oct11_sed_USG_4_FD_169105 | JGI IMG/M metagenome (GOLD analysis project Ga0224501, IMG submission 169105) | Sediment microbial communities from San Francisco Bay, California, United States - SF_Oct11_sed_USGS_8_1 | ecosystem: Environmental > Aquatic > Marine > Sediment | place: USA... | reverse complement strand
CGCAACGTCATCGGATTCCTCGATGCTAGAGCTGATAAGTTGGAATCAGATGCCTATGCCGTAGGCGATCAAGTGATGGTCGTAGTTGGCGAATGCATCGCTAAGTTGACTTTGCTTGCAAACGAGAGCGTTGCTCCCGGAGATCTCCTAGTAACGGCCGCTGATGGTAAGGTTGCGAAGCAGGCCGTTGGAGCGATGGGTAGCCAGGGCATGGTTATAGGTCAGGCTTTGGAGACAAGTAATGTTGCTGCTGATGCAGAGATTCTAGTCCACTTCTGCAAGGCTGCTGAACCCGCTGCTGCAGCTTAGGAGTGATCTATTATGAGAACACTAAGGAAGGTTGGTTTGGAAACTGGATCACTCACAGATGAAGAGATCCGCTACATCGATACACGAGTAGTTGAGGCTGCTAGGCCTGCTCTTGTTGCGCGTCAAGTCTTCTCGGCGTTTAGGCTTCCTAACGCTGGGTTCAAGACATGGAGAGGTTACAAACTCACGGACATGGGCCAAGCAACGATTGACATGGAAGGCCAGACGGGTGCACTTGATCGCGTTGAACTAGCAGCATTTGACGTGAAAGTTCCAGTGATTAGCAAGGGCTTCATCCTATACTGGCGAGACGTGATTGCAAGTCGCACTGGAGGCATCCCGCTTGAGACTACACATATTGAGAATGCTGCAAGGCAGGTTGCTGAGGAAGAGGATAAGCTGCTGCTTACAGGTGAATACACGGGTTGGAGAGCCCTCGGCATTGAAGGCCTAGCGACGGCAACAAATAGGAATACCAAGGCAAGTGCCGGTGCATGGCCGGACAACTCGATAACCGACATCAACGCTGCAATCGGAGAATTAGAGACTGATGGGCATTTCGGTCCGTATGCTCTTATCGTGCGGGCATCATGGCATCGTAAGCTCTGGAGTCTCATCTCAAACACTGGAATGATGTACATCGAAAAGATCAGAGAGATCTGCAGAGGCGGAGTCTATGTAAGCGATAGTCTCTATGCGAGTGGCGGTGGCACTGATAGCGCCCTAATCGTTGAGCCTGGACCGGAGAACTTTGAGTTAGGCATAGGACAGGACATAACGACTTTCATGCAGCAGGACGAGAACATGAACACTGTCGGCAAGGTCTATGAGGTCGTGGCCCCGCGTATCAAGCGACCCACCAGCATCTGCGAGATTACTGGGTTGACTTAAGCGGGGCCGAGTCAACTCAGTCCCTATCTTTCACCCGTTTTTTCAGGGTCATAATCCGCATTGAGGAGTCGCGATCAGGATGACATATTGCACTAAGGAAGAGATCCGGAATCTGACTGGGCTAACCGAGGTCGAAGTGAGCGATGATCAATTAGATCAGATGATCGAAGAGGCCAAAAATCTTCTAGATACCTATACGGGTCAATCTTGGTATTCTTCCGACGCTAATTACTCAGAAATTCAGACTGTGACGCGTTTCATCGCGATTTCTCTTGCTTATGAGAGTCTTCCTCGAACGCCAGAAGTTAACGAGAAGGCTCAGCGTTACCACGAAAAAGCTCTACGCATGTTGGATGCCTTGCGTGGATTCGAGACCGGATTGAGGGCACCGCAAGGGTGATCTGAAACGTCAATGTTGACTGCTGATAGATCGCTTGTCGGCTTTAGGTATACGAGATGGCATGATTCACCTAACTCAGCGGTCGCTAATGGAAGAGCTAGAACCGTAGTTCACACTTACAGCGTGATAGAAAATGTGATCTTCCGTTGTGAATGGCCCCTTGATGGAAGCAAGATCAAGGTCGCTGGAGGGTACTTGAATGGTCTTCAATGGCAAGTGAATCCGGTAACTCCACCCGTCAAGAATGGGCAGAACTGGAAGACTCTCTACAAAGGCTATCTCGAGAACAGTGCAACGCACTTTCATCGGTTCGTCAAGTCAGCAACGGAAAACATCTTTTTCCCAGACGGACTAGAAGTCGAAGCATATGAGTATTGTCCGAATCAGCTTCTGGATCTAAGGCCCACGTGGACTCCTCTCTTCGGTACTTGGGCCGTTGACAATGATGTTTATCATCAAACTGATGCAAGCCAACACGCTCATACCAGAGCTGGAGACGATACTTGGGACAACTACTCACTAGAAGCCAAAGTGAAACTCATTCAGGGCGACACTGGAGGAGGAGCCGGAATTTGTGCAAGAATGAAAGGGATCGGCGTTGCAGAGAACGGATACGCTCTCGTTCTGTACCAAACCGTCCTGAAACTTTACGATACGGATGGATGGAATGTTCTTGGACAAGCAAACGTCTCCGTTGAACTTGGCACATCCTATAAGCTCAAGCTTGACGTAAACGGCACTTCGCTAAAAGGCTACTTGGATGATGAGCTTAAGGTCGATATAGTAGACGCTACGTATTCTGAAGGCAAAATCCATTTGTTCTGTTCTGTTATGCAAAGCGATTTTGACGATGTCAAAGTTATGGATACAAGCGATAAGATTCTGCTTTTGGACAATTTCTCGCTTGAGGGATTCAAGGATCTCATGCTTATTCTCTTCCACTTCAGGAACACAAGTGAGTCCCCATTGAACTTCACCTTCGGCGTCTGCACCGCCGACTATTCTACTTACACGGGCACAGAAAAATACATTCATCCAGACTATTCAGCTCTCGTCAAGACGGATGGCCAAACAATCATCTGGGGAAGCGACGTAGCACCCCAAGACTGCTACATGGATGGAGCATGGCGATCGGCCGACTATTCTGACGGCACGCCGAATGAGAATTGGCTGCGTTGGAGTCTCACCATAGACGCCGGAGAAGATACGCTTCTCGGATTCATAATCATCTATGGCGATGATGAAGCGGAAGCCGTTTACAATTATAGTAGGATAAAAGCGGCAAGTCAGAAAGAGCTACTTCAGAAAGAACTCCGATTCTGGAAATCTTGGCTCGATCAGGGAAAAGCGTACAACATCGGAATATGGGAAGTGGACCAACTTGCAAGGATCATGCTCTGCCTAACCAAGAGCTTCATAAGTTTTGACAACGGATCTATGCCAGCAACGACGGGTGACGGATTCCCCTATAGCCACTGGCCTGTTGACAATTTCCCGAACTATTGGTCCCTCGTTCTCTGGGGACACTTAGACGAAGCGAAAGACTACTTTGGCACATACATCAAAAACGTCCTTGACGACGTGATCCTCAAAGGGTACAATCTCTACAAAGGAATCCACATCTGCGACTTAATCGACTACACTTCACACGGCAGCAATTACACTTCTGAAGCATGGTTCACCCTAATACCAGTCGCTATCCTGGTGTGGAAAAAGGACAAGTCAGACATGGTCTATCGCGATAACGTCTGGAGTTGGATCGAGACCGTCATGGATGAAATTGACGGCGACTTGATCACTTCTGGCGATTGGAAAGACTGCTTCGAATACGCAAACATCTACGACGCCTTTGAAAGCTGGCTCTTCTTTCAGCCGCATAGCATGTACGGCAACAGCATTATGACCGTTATGACGTTAGACGCGTTGCTGGCTCATGTGTACGAGCAGGCCGCAGATCTCGCAGATGCCGTGGGTGAATATGCTAAAGCGTCAGCTTGGAGAACAAGGGCCGTATCCATACTTGGAAAACTCCACGACTTCTGGACTGATGATGAGAAGGCTTGCTATCGTTATTGGGGTGACGTAACAGGGTTCGCATGTAATATGGGCTGGCCGAGCTGGGATCAGTGGAATGAGCCTCTTCCGGTCGGTCCCATCTTCAGGATCTCCTGGCTCGCGAACATTAATGATGAAATCATGCGGAAAGCCGTGCAACTCTACTATGATAACTATCTCGTTTATTACAAGCCTGACCTCGTCGCGATTGAACCTGAAGGCAACTGGATGTATGGGAAAGTTTCAAAGAAGGATTCCTATGGCATCCATGGCGGCCACGATACTCAACTCTGGGAATGGTTCTTAGCGGGAGTATATCTGGGCTTCGACGACATGGTCGGACATTTCCTTTTAGGGATCAAAGATAAGCATCCACAGGAGCAGGACGGCCTCTTCGACAACTGGTCGAAATGGAATGCTGACCGCGAAATCGGATGGCAGATGTTCAGAGCGATAGGCCTATTCCTCGTCGGATACTCATGGCTCTTCACACGGCGCAACCCGATCCCCGTATCCACATTCCACGTGGACCTTCATTTCCATGGCAAGGAAGTTGTAATCCTCAAGCAGACGGGAACATCAACAGATCAATTCGGAAATATCATCCCGTCTTTCGAGCCAACTTATCTTGTTAACGGAATCGTCCAGTCTTTCAGAGCAGATGAGCAAATCGTCTTAGCAGGATTCGCTTCGGTTGACGATCGCAGATTCCTCTTTGGATCATTCACACCCGTTGAGGTGGGCGATCGCATCCGCGTAAGCAACATTGATTATGCTGTGCAGACCGTTCAGAAACACTACTTCAAAGGCCGCATCGTCAAGAAGGAGGTCTTCGCAAAGAAGGTGATCGAATGAGCACGATAATTGGTGTCAAGAAGGCCATTATTGACCTGCTTAAGGCCGACTCAACCATGCAAGGCCTCTTGACGAAGGATCGATACGGCAACTGGCCGGTCTATCATAGTCTCGTTCAGCATCAGATTCACAAACCATGCTTAACCGTCGAGGACATCACAGAAACGGGAGAAGTTTCGGGGCTAAATGATTCTTACGACGGGTCAAAGCGTTATGAATGGGTCTTCGCGGTTGTCCAGATTGATTGTTGGAGCAGTAAGCATGCAGATGAACGCGACCAGCTTCAGGTTGCTGTTCAGGAATGCTTACTGAAAAACTTGGTAACCGGCACCGTCTACGTTCAGGAGCCCTCAATTGTGGCTCTTGATGAGCCGGATGTTAAGCCTCCCTTATGGCGGAAGAGTCTCAGGTACCGTGTATTTTACATCTTGGAGGTAGCAATGGCATGAGCGTATATGTGGGAAAAGATGTAGACATCGTGATTCAGATACCCTGCGAAGAGGACGTAAGCAGCCAAGCGAACGGAGCCAACGTAACTTTCGTTGTGTCGAATACGCCGATAAGCGACAGGGACATGGACGGCGTCCCAAATGAAGTTGCACACGTTACGGTCTATGTGAACGGCGAACAAGCAACCGTAACCAATGTCAATGATAGCACAGGCCAAGTGACTCTCCAATCCGCACCCTTGGCAAACGATAGAGTCATAATCGAATATCGTTATGATTCTTCCCCAGAGATTGCTCAGGAAATCAGTATAGAACCTCGGCAAGCCATAGAGGGAATAGACGGTCTGGGCAGCAACAAGGTTCAGGAGTGGGCTGTCCTACTCAAAGAGTTCAGCGGCAGCCTGAAAGAGGTCTTCAGAAAGACGGAACAGTTCAAGCGTCTATCGAAGAAGAAACTTGGGTCCCAATATACAAATCAATTCTACTTTGCTTCGGCATTAGATGATTTCGAGGGAGATACAGGAAACTTTGAGATCAGCAGCAACGAATTGCTCGTCAACACCGACAACAGCAGCTTGATAGGAGTCAAACCGAGCGTCTTACCAATATTTCGAGACGGGATAATCAAATGTCAGGTTAAGGGTGCTGGTAGCGGAAGAGTCGGGTGGATGTGCAGATGGGACGGACTCATCTCCGGTAAAGACTGCTATATGATATATTTCTATGCTCAGAAACTGACTATTGATAGGGTTGTCGACGGCGCCGTTACGGAGATATTCCAATCTGGCGATCTAACGGTTCCGAGCGACCAATTCTTCCCCGTTGTGATCAGGTTCTTCGGGGCAAAGATCGAGGTTGATGTTAACGACGGAGCCTATGAGTTCAGCGTAGTTGATTCTGCACCGCTGCTGGCGAAAGGTAGACCCGGGATGTATGCCTATCTCGCAAATACGAAGAGATATGATGACTTCCAGATCTGGAATGAAGTTTCGCCGGACGAGTATGGCCTAATCGTGAATTACACGAGAGGCGGATCTACGGTCAAACTTGGCATAGACGGGGCCGTATTCCCAGCGGGGTCGATTCCTTCTCCAAAGAACGCTCCCGTTTTCATCACGTCATCATTCAGAGCACGGAAAATCAAGTTCATAACATAAGGAGGAATGAAAGAATGACAGTATATGCCGGTAAACAGGTCCAAGTGGTGATAACGAAGACAGTGGAAGGCGACAAGGGCGCCTTCATAGCGCAAGAAGTAACGTTGGAGCCGAGACATGCGATCGAAGGCATAGACGCATTAAACAGCGATGAAGTTCAGGCCTGGGCAGACGGCTTGATAACCTACGAGGGCAGCATCAAAGAAGCATTCAAAGCAGGAGCAGACGGAAAGACAATACTCGAAAGATCAACGCCTTTCCAAACGGCGTTCGAAGAATACACAATGAAACTAATCTGGGACGCAGGAGCAGGATCAAAGATAACGATAACGCTAACGGGAACAATCTTTCCAGAACCATCTATCACATCGCCGAAGAATGCACCGTCATTCATCACCACACGATTCAGAGCCAAGAACGCATCAATCGCGATAGAGTAAGGTGTTCAGTAATGTCACAGATCACCAAAGACCTTGTACTGGAAGGCTACAACTACCGGGTTCGGATCCCGGCGCCAGAATACGGAGAAGATATCGCCTTCATCCTTTGCTCGCCATCGGCTTCGGATGTAACTGAGGCTAAGGCTTTAAGGATGAGGCTCAGCGAGGTAAAAGGCGACGTTGATCCTTCACAGATCGACCTCGGTAAGGCTTTGATTGCTGAAGAACGTGCAAGACGTTTCCTGATCGCTAAGGCCTTAGAGAGAGGTATGCAGGAAGAATGGACACCCGAGGATGTTGAGAAGATTCACCCAGCGGTTCTATCACGTCTTTGGAAGGCCGTAGATTCTCTGACAGGGTTCAGCAGCGAAGCTGAGGAGATGATCAGAAATTTTCGGAGAGCCCGGAGGGGCAGGAAATAATCATCCTGGATTCGCTGGGCTACAAACTTGCACCGAATCAACAGCATCTCACCTCGCTTCAAAGGCTCTTCCTACTCCACGGCTACGCCTACTTTAACGCTCAGACTTCTGGTGACCGTACACCTGGGGTACGGTCGCTCGACGAGTTGATCGATGTATTACCGAGGGGCTGAAGATGGAAGTCAAGATTGAGTTGCTCGGTGCTGATCGCTTTATTGCTCGTCTGGGCAGAGCAAGCGACAGGATAGGTCCTGAGACTCTGGACGGTCTCAATCAAGTAGCCGATCGTATAGTTGAAGACGCTAAGGCCACAGTCCGAGTTGACACAGGATCTCTGCAGAGATCAATCCGCAAGCAACATCATGTCTCGCAAGGCCACATCCACAGCATAGGAGTTTCAGCGGGCGGATACATGGTTAATCCGAAGACCGGCAGAATCGTCGATTATGCACGATATCTTGAGTACGGCACAAGCAGGATGCCTCCCCAGCCATATATGACTCCGGCCCTCGAGCAGAATCGGCCTTTCTTAGTCCTCGTTCTTCGTGATCGATTAAGGGTGAGCATGCAATGAGCATAGAAGAACAGCTAACTGCGAAGATCACAGCGGATGTTTCTGAAGCCGTGGATGGTTTCCGGCAGGTTCAAAATGAGACGAAGAGACTACAGACATCGCTCAGCCAACTTGCCTACGGATTAAGCGGCGTAGTCTCAGCGAGCATGGCCCTATACCGTAACTATGAGATCGTAAGGAACGCTCAAGCGGACACTTCTAAGTCTGCTCAGGATCTCGCGGGCGTATATGCGCAGGTTGCATTCACAACTATTCCAGCAGTCCTCACCATGAGCTATAATCTTGTCAGAACCTATACGGTCCTGAAGGCTTCACTTGGAACCGCGACCGTTGCCCAATGGCTCTATAACAAGGCCCTAATGGTTACACATGCTTTGTCGGGTCCTGCCGGCTGGGCTATTCTCGGCATAGCGGCTGCTGTTACTGCAGGAGCAGTCGCATGGGCCTCCATGAATCGACAGCAAGAAGAATACAACCGTACCATAGAGGAGACGAGACGTGAGTTCAGGGATCTCCAAAGCGAATTATCTACTATGTCGCCTATCGAGAGGCTTCAGCGTCAATACCAAATCGTAAGGGAGTATTATGGCTATTCGGTTTCTGTTGGAAATGTGAACGTGACTGCCGGAAGCTTGGGATCTCCATTCGATCGGGAGAGAGCTGCTGAGGATGTGGCTAAGCAGATCGGCCATAAACTGGCCCTGAAGGTGATAACACGATGACGACGAAGCTTGATACATTCACTTTTCCGATAGAGCCGGAGATCCGGTTTGAGAGGGATCACAAGGTTGCACATAAGGACGTTCTCAAGAAGTTTGGGACCACTAAGGAATGGATGGGAGCGAACAGCCTAAGGGTCTCGTTGAATGGGCGATTAGTCGGGTCCGATTGCTACAGTAACAGGGATACGCTTCTGAATCTCTTTGCAACAAAGAACTCAACCGTCAGCTTCTACAGCGACACAATCAATTATGGATCGGAAGGATCTCCCAAAACCGTCTGGCTGATCAGCTGCGTCTTTGTTCATCCTCGCGGAGCCAAGAACATCGTCGACTACACGATGACTTTAGAGGTACATGACTGATGAGTTACCTCTTCAAGATCATAACCTACGACAAGAACGATGTTGGTTGGGAAGACGATAGTTTCGCTACGGGATGGTCTGCCGGTTGGTGCGGCTTCATCCAAGACGGCGATATCGCCGAGATAACCGTGGATATAGGTTATACGGGAGGACGCATTCAGAAGACGACGGGAATCAACGTCAACGCTGCAACATACAAGTATATGGTTGTTGCGTTAAGGGGAACCGACCAATTCTATCTACAAATCTATGATGGCGAATGGAAGACAGTCGTTGCTTACCCGAGTGCTCCCTCAGAATATGACGTTCTGACTTATGATTTGACAAGCATCACAACTGGAACGATCACAGGTGTCCGCCTGGGCGTCTACGGTGGAGAGCAAGAGAAATGCTGGTATGACTTCGTTGCTTTTATTAGCACTGAAGTCCTCTTCGCAACTGCAAATAAGATCTTAGAAATCGTTGCACGAGAGAGAGAAAGCGACACTGACGAATTTGAGATCCTTGCAACTGAAGACATTGCTTCAGGGCTAACAGTAGGTCGTCGCGTAAGAATCTGGCTGAAAGGTGCTTTAGGCTACGCGGAGAAAGTCTTCGCCGGCATTGTTGAGGAGTCAACTCCACGTGAAGGACCTGGTACGCTTAGATCCATCACCGGTCGAGGCTTTGGCCAGGAACTTCTCCTAAGATCTAAGACTAAATCCTTCGAGAATCGGGAAGTCAGCTTGGCCGCTAAGGATCTCATCGAGGACTTAACTGAGATCTCAACGTGGGGAGTTAGTACGCCGTCCCCACCCGTCTACCTGACCAAGGACTTCAATTATGAGTATATCATGGATGGCTTGAAGGAGCTGGCCAACCAGGCTGGAAGCAACTGGGAGGTAAAGCTTGGAATGGGGCATGACCTCCGCTTCAAAAGCCGAACGGACGCACCTTCACTTCCATATCAAATTCTTGAGTCGCAAGGCCACATATTATCTGGCGTCGCAAAGGAATCCGATGGTTACCGGACATTCAACAAAGCCACCATCATCGGTGGTCCTCTTCTCAACGATGACGGAGATCCCGATAAATGGACTGAGAGCACAACCGGTTGGTCCGTTCAGAACGGCGCGATCTCAGCGCAAACTCCCGCTCCAGTAGGCACCTATTTCCTACGGATAAGCTTCACAGATCAGAACCAAGTGTGGTGCGACCGATCGATCACAAGCATAGATCTAACCAAATACAAGAGCCTAAAACTCTACTGTCGACATGACATTACAAGTGCTTCCGCTTGGAACGTCTGGCTTGAGATCGGCCAGAACAGCAACAACTGCAAAGTTTTTCCTTTGAAGGCTCTCGGCGGCGGTGAGATTCCGACAGGCCGCCTTGTGGAGTTGGAGATCCCGTTTGGTCATCCTGCTTGGAGCACAACGGGCAGCCCAAGCATGACCGCGGTTACATGGATCTGTATACATCCAGGCTGCATATCGACGGGAAGCATAAGCGGAACCTTTGACTTCGACGGCTACCATTTCTGGGATCGCAACGTGATAAAATCTGCTACGGATGGGAGCAGCGACTTCCGAGATACACGCGAATACATTCATCGAGATGACAAGCTCGTTGATCCTCCATTCGTCCAGGAAGTAGCAAACGCACTGCTTAACATCCTCAAGAACAAGGAAAATCGATATCGCCTGCCTCTTATCGGATTACCCTTTGTCAAAGTCGGCCGGAAAGCAAACGTTATCAGCTCAACATGGGATCTGAACGGAAACTTCCACGTCGTTGAAGCAGTTCACAGAGTTTCCTCTCAAACGGGCTACGTAACTGACATGGTCCTTGAGAGTCCACGATTGTATATCGAGAAGCTGCTCGCTGAAGTGATCGAGAGAAAAATCAAACTCATCGAAAGGGGAACAATCGAATGAAGCAGGTAAACATGGAGGATCTTAGGAAGGGCGATCTAATCTTAGTGCGCTGGTTTGATGCTTCCGAGTTGAGGGCTAAGCTGAATCAGCATGAACAGCCTGAAGTAGCTGTCTGGGAATGGGGAATATTCCTCGGCCTCAGAGGCCGTAAACGGAAACATCTCTTACTTGGAAAGGATCTTGTCCAAGGATGGGATGAATGGGGAGCTGCCAGGATCCCTGCCGCCCTAATCGATACGATAATCCTTTTGGATCCACAGTCCTTTCAGAAGACCTTCAAAACCGGAACCTTGAGGAAGATCAAATTGAGAACATCACGCCATCGAATCACAGTCAAAATGTAGGGGGCAACGCAGAATTGAAGGAATGGATCAGAAAAGCCCTGACAAAGACGGTCTGGACTAAACATGGCAAGCGTCGAGAACTCAAATTATCGCGGGAGCCTCCCAGTGAACGGCTTGTCATGATAACAGAGTTTTCAATCGCAGCCATAGTAGCCTTGACGGTTATCGAAGTTGTTCACATCTTCGTTTTGCGTTCCTGGAATAGCGAGGTCTTCGCAGCCATAACCGGCTTAATTGGAAGTATCACAGGCCTCTTTGTCGGAGCAAAAACATAGATGCCGAAGGGAAAACCTTGGACAATTGAAGAGGAAAAATGGCTTAAGGACCTTGTTGAAGCCGGTGAAACAGCTGGCACTATAGCCTCAAAGTTAGGTAAGAGCCCGCAGGCTGTAATGAAAAAGATCGGTCGCCTTGGACTAAAAGTAGTAGTCTGCAAACACTATAGGAAGAGGACTACTACTTCTCTTTTGATGCCTGGAGATCTGCCCAGTGTCGAAGAAACTTTGAGGATTTTGGCTGCTGCCTTGCAGGCTTCAGCTCAAGCCGCCCTGGATAAGGTTGAGGTTCAGAGGCTTCAGGTTGTTGCCACCCTGGCAAGGACCTACAAGGATCTTTTGGCTGATTACATTAACTACCGCCAGATAGAAGCGAAACTCATAGAAATGGAGGAAAAATATGAGAGGCTCACGCGTAAAGCCAAGGGCGATGCGGCCGAGCCAGATAATGCCGCGGTGGTTTAGGCTCCAGAGAAGTGAGCGGATCGTTGAAGATGCAGCCGTAGCCCGGGCTCAAGGGCTCAGTGAGGAGCCTGTGGAGTTCTTCAGGCAGATCGTGGGATTCGAACCCACGAATTACCAGAAAGACTTTATCAGGCTCTTTTTGTCGATGCAGTTTGTGGCTGCCCGCTGGTGCCGGCAGTCTGGCAAGAGCTGGATCATCGCCGCCTTGCTCCTCTGGTACGCTATAACACATCCAGACAGTTATATCGCTGTTGTAGGTCCAAGCTGGCGCCAAACAAAACTAATCATCAGACGGATAACCTATTTTCTACGAAACATTCCTCCCGGCATGTATTTCAAACCGCTCAAAACAGTCATAAGATTCACAAACGGCAGCCAAATTGAGGCTTTCCCCTGCAACCCCGACACAATCAGAGGACCAACCTTCCATGTGGTTTACTGCGATGAGATGAACTTTCTCCCTGATGATCAGGAAATGTATGATGCGATCTTGTTCACTCTTGGAACAACGAACGGAAAATTCGTCTGCTCGAGCACACCTTGGAACACAGATTCCATCTTTTGGAAGATTTTCAATCACAGAGACTTTGAGGACTTTGCTAAAAGTCATGTAACTTGGCAGCAGGCACAAGAGCCGAATGGACCGCTGAGAAAGCATATCATAGATAAAATCAGGAAACAATTTGCGGAGGATCCTTGGCGATGGAAGCGCGAGATGGAGGCGGAATGGGCTGAAGATGAATTAACCTGGCTGCCTCAAAGCCTAATTACGAAATGTATTGGCACAGTAAAAACATGCGGAGAAGACCTTGACCTCTCCAATCCAGATATTGGAAAGCAGGGAACCTTCTACGGCGGCCTAGACTTCGGCAAACACGGAGACCATACGGTTCTCGCAGTCATACAATACATGAGAAAATACTTTCTGCGTTATCTGAAAATCTGGCCTTTAGAGACTCCTTACGCAAGCATAATTGGCTATGTCAAGCAGCTTCAGGATCGATGGGACCATTTTGCCATGATTCGAGCGGACCAAACCGGCATTGGCGACTACATCGTGGAAGACATGAAGAACGGCGGAATCCAGAATGTGGAAGGCGTGACTTTCAGCCTTCCCAGAAAACAGGAGATGGCGAGCCTCCTAAAACAACGAATGATTAACGGAGAATATTTCTATCCCTATTTTACGTGGGACAAACCTTATCGGGGCGAATATGTCGCCGAGCTGAATGTTGAAAAATTCGCCTTGCGGAAAGATGGTTCACTCACCTTTAGCCATCCTGGAGGAACACATGACGATGTTTTCTGGTCAACCGCCCTTGCGCTTTATGCGACTGTTGAGATGAAGCCCTTCGATTTGGAGGCTTTCAAGTTTGGTTAAGAGGGAATATTTCAGGATACGGAAGCTCGTTCGGAAATATGATAGGAAGACTGGGAAATTCGTCATCGACATACGGTATAAGGCCAAGACAGAGATCACACCCAGAACGATCGGAGTGGCTGAAGCCTTCGGTCTGGGCGTGGACAACCACAAAGAACATGTGATCTATGATGATGTGACTATCAAGATCAGCCCAAGGGACATCGTTTATCTGACTGGAGACAGCGGAAGCGGGAAATCTGTCCTGCTGAGGGCTTTGGAAAAGGACCTCAAAGGAGAAGCAGTAAACGTCGAATCGATTCAGCCTGACCCAGATCAACCCATTGTCGAAACTGTTGGGAGAGATCTTGATGAAGCTCTGGGATTGCTAAGCCGCGTCGGCTTGAACGATGCCTACCTTTTCCTCAGACGTTATGGCCAGCTGAGCGACGGCCAGAAATACCGGTACAGAATCGCGAAGCTGATTGAAAGCGGAAAACAATGGTGGATTCTGGACGAATTCGCTGCGACGCTTGACAGAGACACTGCCAAGATTGTTGCTTTCAACCTTCAGAAACAGGCCAGGAGAACCGGTAAAGCCGTAGTCGCAGCCACAACCCACACAGACTTATTCGAAGATCTCGCTCCAAGCGTCCACATCCATAAGGGCTGGGGGAAGAAAGTCCAAGTGAAGTATTATCCGAATAGCCTCAACAGAGTCTGCAGCGTGACTCATGGTCTACGCATAGAAGAGGCAACAATGAAGGATTATAGACAGCTCGCCGAATTCCATTACAGAAATCCGGAGACCCATGCGCCTCCTCTGAAGATCTTTACCATGAAGAGAGAGAGCGGAACGGCTGTTGGCCTTATCCTGTACAGCTGGCCCCCAATCGCTGCAAGAGGGAGACGTCAAGCTCTTGGAAAGATCTTATCGATAAATGAGTTGAACGAGAAGCTTGCGACGATCAGCAGGGTTATCCTTCATCCGAAATTTCGCAGCATAGGGCTCGGAGTGAGGCTTGTCAAGGAGACGCTTCCGCTTGTGGGCCGCCCATACGTGGAGACTATTGCAGTTATGGCGCGGTATAACCCATTTTTCGAGAAGGCAGGACTGAAGAAGATTATCGAGTCTCAGGGGCATGAATCCGTTCGTCATGCAGTTGGAAATCTTGAGAAGCTCGGCTTCAAACGTTACACTTTAGCCAGCACAGAAACAAACTTACAGCTCCTGAAAACATTCAGCAAGGAGGAATTGGAAGAGATCAAGGCGATACTCCTCACAGTCTCAACAGGATACTACAAACGCTTAAAATCAACCAGCAAACCATACGTCAAGAGAGAAGAGTTCAAAGAATTTCTGGAAGAGGCCTCGCTTGAGACTATAGCGAAGATCATCAGCCGCCTCGCAGTTCTCGCACAGACAAAAGTCTACCTATTCTGGCAGAACCCTAATTTGGAAGTTTAAAATCGTACTGCGCGCGAGACCTTCCTGCCAGTAGGTCCATCAAATTAAAGGGCTTATTCAATTTTGGGAAGCATCTTGAGGTAAAGGACTATCCTCTTGAAATGGAAATTTCCCATACACATGGAACACCAATAATCAAAGTAACTGCTAAACATAGTTGGTAAAACTTATGGATCAAAATCGCCTCTGCGCGAGCTGGCATAAGCCTTAAATGCTAACGATTAGCTAGAGCATTTGCGGAGGGAGTAGGAGATGAAGGATTGGAAGTTCGTACTCTTATGCGCTTTTCTCTTAATCAGCGGAGAACTGATACTTTACGGACGATACTATATCCTATTCTACAGACCCAAGCGTTATATTCCCTTCAAATTAGTTCGGGCGCTGCACTCAGACACGTTAGGAATAGAGTGGGGAGATGAAAGGTATGGCTGGTATTACACAATCCAATACATAGAAAATGTCACCCTTGAGGACGTTTCTATTATTTGGACAAGATTCTGCTATGATGCTTCGGTAGATGACGTACTATTTCTGGAAGAGAGAAAATTTATGAAGCAAATGCTTCCACAAGAGAATTTCACCGTTTGGACAGGCGACAACTTCGTAGGTGTCGAGATAAGGTATCGCAACGGCACCGAAGCTGAAAAGATCGAGTGGACGTTCAATGTAGGAGGTGCCGTGGAAGTTGTCCCTGAAGAATGGCGCAAAACACCTGAATCTAACGACCCTCTTTCGTTCAAAAAACCAGAAGCGCACGCACGCGCTGCAACTGCCTTTCCACAAATACTAGCCGTAATCTCGCTTCTGATCGGCGCTGTCCTAATGAGTTACTTCATCTTCTCCATAACGCGGAAGGATGGAAGATGAAGGATTGGAAATTCATAGCGTTATGGACTAAAAATGACATTATCGAACCTTCCATTCATTTTATTACCTACTAATTGATATTTACCAAGGTCAACGTAACTCATATCGACCAATCCATGACATGCATTTGTGTGGATCTTGTTTCTGCTGAAGGTATCTAGCCAAGCCTGAAACGATGCGCGTGCTCTGACCGGTAGGATTTGTATGCCATTCCAACTGCTAGAACACCTTGTGCGAAAACTGCGAAATGGAACACGGAGAACAGCAGTGTTCCAGCGACACAATATAGTATCACGTGTTTCCAATAGTACTCTCCAAAGGCAAAGCTGAGATATCTAGAGAGGACAGCTACAAGGTATGTTAGGGCGATCAATCCTGCTGCGGACACGAGGAGAAAGGTTTTCCTGCTCGGAGGTTCGTTTCTGCTCAGATGGCTGGAGATCTTCGAGTGTACTAGTAACGCGAAGAATAGAGGCAGCAAACAGGTGGGCAAATGGACTTCAATAAATTGTTGAATATAAAAGGCGTGAAGATTAGAAGGATAATAGAGATAGAAGCTGTAAGGGGCGAGTAGCCAATCAACCAGCGACACCTGGATTCCGTTGAGAAGCATGACGACGGCTACGGGAAGAAACATGTATCCAACAAACGTCATGGGTTGGGCGATAGAGAGTAGCTTTCCAATTTCGCACCAACGCAGGGTTCTCGTGTAAGCGGGCACTTCTGCAGTTTCTGGTCTCCAGTGATAGGAGAGGATTGCTAGGAGCGCGAGTAACACAATGCCCAACAGCACTTTAGCATCATCCTCCAGTACTATTTGTCAGCCTAAAGCAGTTATGAAGGAGTTTCCTATACCATGCATCTATGCTAGCTATGGCAATAGTTACGGAAATATTTAGATAGCCCGTTGACGATCATTAATGCGGCTTTGAGGGAATGGGAGGGAAGGAGACGTTCTTTCCTAGGAAGATCATCCTTCGTGTGGGCGCGCTTCTGATCTCAGGATCCCTTTTCTTCGGCGTGGTTTCCTACTACTACTGTGAGCGTGCGCTCTTTTGACCTATCTTTTCTCAGGGACAGGTTTAGCTCTAATCGTGATAGACCACTTTCGAAAGAAAAGAGTAGAGGCTGATTGAGATGGAAGAGAAAAGTAAGGTATCCAGGGGCGGAAAGGAAATGGGAAATCGGCAACCGAGAATACGGGTTTATGTGGCTTGGGAGATTATTAGCTTTTCGATCGTCTTATCTGGACTTCTATCTGGAAACGTTGTTACTGTGGTCTTTGGGACAGCTATGGCATTTGCATCTACGTCGGCCTTTCTCACGCAATATGTTAAGAGTGAGCATAGGGTTAGGAGGGCTTTAGAAGTAGCATCCACCTTCGCAACACTAGGGATTTTCATCTACGGATATGCCATAACCAGAAGCTTCATTCTTGGGCTTATCACGTTCTTCATAGTGGCAATAGTCTTTCTCGCTTTCACACTCTCATATCTATTACCCAGAATCCGTCGAGAAGAAGAATAGGAGGTGACTAGAACGACATTATTAATGACGTTATCTGCTCGAGCCTTTCAAATAATTTGGATTGGAAGTTTTGCCACTGGCATGTTTTTCTTTGTTCTTCAATCCAATTATTCACAAGGCTACCTCCCTAAATCGCCAGAGGCATGGGTTTTCTTTCTGCTTGGTTGGTCTTTTGTTGTGGTTGCAGCAATTAGCGCAAGTTTCTACATGAAGAGAAAACGCCCTATACCTCGTGCAACAACAAAAAACGCGCTATGCGAGAACTTGAGAAGCGGATTGAAGCCTTAGAAGAGAGGGTTAAGAAGTTGGAGGAAACAGTCGATACAATAATTCCTAATCAAAAGGAAAGGGGAAAGAAGGAATGAGTCGTCCCAAAAGAGAGAATGAACGAGACGCCATGGGGTACTGGCCGCTGAGGGATTGGAGTGATTAAGTGGATTCTGGGATACATTCTCGGACTTGCGGTTTGCGCAGCCATAAGCGTCTACGGAGTCCACGCGGGATGGTGGATCTGGGAATCGGAATACCTGGACATCTATGACGTGGGAGTTCTGCTCATGGCGGGTTGGACTTTCGTGTATATGTCCGTCACGATGCGTCAGGAGATCAGGCGGGAGAAGGCGTTCGAAAGAAAAGAGTAGAGGCTGATTGAGATGCAAAAGAAAGGGCGACCCTTAACTCTGATCTTGTTGGTGGCTCTGATTTTCAGTCTTGCACTTGGAGCTGTTCAGGGTTACTCGGCAGGTCTGCCCATCCGCCTTTATGAGCAAGATGTTCCTATAGTGACCATAGGCACGTATCTTGCGGTCATCTCATTGATCCGAACAGCGATCAATCCCTTTCTCATCTTCATAGGTTTCTATCTGGTTGGCAGGAAAATCGATCTGAAAGCAAACTTAGGTCTTTCAATCCTTTCACTGATCGCTGGAGCCTCTATTGGAGGTTTCGTTGGATACGCCGTCACAACTCTGATCATGAATCCCCTCGTCGAATTATTAGTTGGGGCAGCAGGTTACTCAACCGGATTTTACCAGATCTTCTTCGTCGCCTTCACAGCCCTAGCCATAGCACACCTGAGAAAGAAGGAATGAGAGAAGGGAAAGATATGAGTCGTCTTGAGATCTTGGTTGCTGGTCTTGTCTGCGGTCTGATCGTCTCGTTAGCCTTTAACGTCAATATGGCAGGGGAGCTGATGAAGAGCCAAAAGCTGTATCGTGACTTGTCCCGAGATTATGATGAACTGCGTCAATCCTACGATCAGTTGAACGAATCCCCTTCGCCTCTAGTTTCAAAGTCTGAGGCTATTGGCATAGCTCTTGAATATGGCGGATGGAACGAAACATCTCTTAAGGGTATGGTGGTATCGGCAGCTCTGGCTTGCTATTGCATTGATGGAGGTATAACACTTCTACACCAAGTTGCTGGACACATAGCAGACTTCGGTCCGAGGACTGTTGGAAATGCAACTTTCCGATATCTCTGGGTGGTTGCCGTCTCGAAGAAAGAAGCACCGTCAGGAGGGGCTGGATCACATTCGATTCCTCCACCCGGCCTATACTTTGTTGATCCAATGACCGGAGATGTTACTTCTTACAATGACATGATGCTTGGCAGGTCTTGGTTACTGCCATAAAGAAGGAGTAGAAGATGAAGACTTGGAAGTTTGTGCTCTTTTGGTTCGCATTCTTAACCACTATTGAACTGGGATTCTATGGACGATACTACCTCTTCTTCTACGAACCTGATGTTCCTTTCAGATTGGTTCAGGTATGGCATTCATCCACATCAGGAGTAAACTGGAATGATGAAGAGTATGGCGCGCGCGCTTTATAAACAGCGGTACATTCAAAGGTGAATTCCGAGGCATTCCCCCAAACAGCAAGAAGGTGACAGTATGGGGAATTCGTATTGACCGCATTGTTAACGGTAAAATCGCGGAGAGTTGGGCAAGAACTGATACCCTAAGTCAAATGCAACAATTCGGTGTTATCCCACTCCGTGGAAAGAAGTAGTCTCGACTGGTTAGTCGCATAGTTGATGGCAAGGTTGTAGAGAGAGCTAGCTAGGTTAAAGGCTTAAATGTTGAAAGCTATTCTCCTAGTTAGGATCGACAATAGGAGAGTGATATTTTGGGTAGGATAGAAAAGTCGATTGAAATCGAGGCTCCACCTGAGAAAGTCTGGGAAATGCTTGCTTTGGACAGGTGGTCAGAGTGGCAACCAGGAGGTGGTTTTACCTCCTTGCAAATCGAGAAGGGAGTAAAGTTCACTTCAGAGGTGAACACTCCTGAAGACAAGTATCGAGTGGGTGCGTCTGCCCGACCAACTATCAACGACAAACTAACTTTCAAGGTCACGGAGAGTCTCAAGAACGAGAAGATTACATATCTCATAGAAGAACCAGGCAGGGAAAGTACTATAACATGTATCTTGGAGCCCCTAAAGGTGGGAACAAAATTCACTTATGCGGTAGAATATGAAATGCCAGGTGGGATTTTTGGCAAGTTCCTCGAAAAATTGATGTTGGGATTGGGAATAGGCGAAAGGACACTCAATAAATTGCTAGAGAACTTGAAAAGCATTCTGGAAGAATAAGCGAGTAACAACCGCTCTCTCCTCTCTTTCCGTCTAAAGCAATTGCTTAGTTTTGATATGCAGAATTATCAAGTTCTACTTTAGTTATCTCCAGAGATCACGAAAAGTCTCGGGTGTGTGGCCCCTCTTTCCTGGCGCGCGCTGTTCTGTCACCTCCTTCTTCTCCGTAAGATAATCCAACGGATAACTAGGGCGGCAGCAAGAATTACTGTGTAGATGAATGCAAAGACGACTCCCATTGCCCAGGCTGCGCCACCAACGACTGCTCCACCAAATGTTCCTGACATCATTACGCTAAACCATATCTGAGTCCAGCCGAAGATCAGAATGTATGGGGCAAAGATCAACACTTTCCATATTTTCATATAATCCACCTCCCTTCACTTTATCGGATCATCCTCCTCAGCAATTCACACGCAGCTCAGACTTATAGAACCTGTGGATCTTTTTTACAGCTTGAGGGCTTCACTCTGCATGAATCCTGCATCCGGCCAAGAACCAGCTAGCTAGCTGTGGAAGGTCAGACCAATTCCGACCAAGAAGAATACTACTCCCATTGGCATTAGCAATTGCCTTTGAATCGACTCACCTCCAGTATGGGATACACCAGTTCTGTGTATTAGAGGATTTTCTGTGCATGAGAAAATCTTAAATATACAAAACGGTGAATCCCCCACGGGGATGCGGTTGATTCAGAAGCAATTACTATTGCCGATTGGAATAGTGCTCTTCCTTGCTGGGATGGGGCTTGTCTTCTACAATGTGGCCGGCGGACGTGAATGGCACATAGGAGAAGGCATCGACTTCGTTGACTCTAGCACTTGGACGATCAGAGATCAGTCGATTGGGTTCGCCACCCCGTGGAGCTATGACTTAGGAGTCTTACCCGAAAATGCACACATCGACATGGCGTTTAATGTAACCACCGTTGAGACGAGGCCGCAGATCTCCAGGCCCGGCATCAATGTGGAGACTTCTGCTATCACTGATCTCGATACAGGAGACGTTTATTCGCCAGAATTCGATCGCTACACCCTCCGCGTCAACTTCATAACTCCAAGAGCAAGCCGTTACAGGTACACAGTGCAATCTGTAAGGGGGACCTTACTGTCAGGTTGGACCTACGATACTACTCCTGTAGAGTTCGACGCATGCATTCAAGCATACACGCTAGGTACGTCTTATCCATACAGGGTGATCGGCGGGCTGCTAATTGCTGTGGGCGTGGCGTTGTCTGCATACTCAAAAGTAAGACGCTGAAATAAGCAAACGTCTCACTTTGTCCGCTTCTGGTAAGCGCACATCCTTGGATCTAAGAAACCAAGCGCCTATATGATGAAATCAAGTAGAGGCCCGCGCTGATCAACGGACCAATTCAGTCTGCCACTAAATGCTGTTCTCATAAGGACTAGGTCCTAGACCCCTAACCTTTGGCCTCTCCCTCACTGGATGCCCCGAAGAAAGACTCTCATATTGAGAAGTAGAAGAGTACGCTCCTTCGGCATCTCAAGACGCTAGACCAGCCAATGTGGGCAGGAATACGCTGCTGACGTCAGATCCAGCTTTGATGTTATGTTCTTCTCAAGCCAGCCGCCGCATGTTTGTTCATGTGCAGAGCACACATTTCTGCTTCTTTCTTAGACCAAGAAATCTCTTCTCCATTTGAAGGCAAGATTCGCAGATAACTTGACCACAATTTGGGCAATTCAGGCTATGCTCAGGACAGAGTGGCTTACCGCACCCTTCGCATGTTATCAAACAGGAATTGCATATTAGGCTTCCACAAACTGCGCAAGCAGCAAAGTGGTCTTCCTTGCTGCAAACTGCCTCCCCACAGATATGACATTTGATTGAGTGCTTCTCGCAAACGGTCTTGCCGCAGACATGGCACACTTGACTGCACTCTTCACATATCGGATGTTGTCCTACTGAACAGAGATTGCTCTTCTCTTGTCTACAGAGAGTTCTGCTGCAAACGTCACATACCCACGAATGCTCTTTGCAAGATATGTTGCCACAATAGGCACAGATCAAGGCATGCTGTTCACAAAGAAACTCTAGACAGATTGGGCACAGGTTCAGAGAAGAGAATCTGTCAATCTGAGTCCCGCATTCATAGCATGATAAAGATGTGATTCTTGCTCCATTATAGCCATTCCACTCAAGTTGGAAGGATTTCCTCATCTCACGATTTTCTGCACACACCGCAGCTTCACAAATCGGGATGAAAATCTCCGTCATATCCTCAAACGTCAATTCAGGCTTCATCTCTTCGAAGATCTCTCTTCGAATGTCACCAAACTGCTCTTTCACTAGCTCGATCTTTCTATTCTGAGTCTCCTGAATTTCATTCTTCTGAGAAGTGAGAGTTCCCATCTTTGATTGAAGCCTAGAGACTTGTGTTCTAAGTTTGCTGATCCTGCGTTGACGAGAAGTAATGCTCTTTGTGACCATTGCAACGGGTTCAAGCCGTCTCAACCTTCTGGTCTTTTCTTGCTCAAGGTCTCCGACTTCCTTTTCAATCTGTGGTATTTGCCCTTTCAAGTCAGCTATCTGATCGTTGGTGTTCTGTATCTTGAAAGACACTTCATCCAGTCTGGGCTTAAGGTTCAGCCTTTCCGCTTCTATGGATTTTTCCTCTTCAGTTCCTATCTGAGCGCCAAGCTCGCCCTCCATTTCCTTCTTGATCTTTCTTCCCAATCTGTTGGGAATCTCGGCAATAACGTCTTGAATAGGGAGTTTCCTAGATACTACGCTGATTGAAGAATCAGCTGAATCTTCTAACAGGTCTCCTAGTTTCGTCGTTTCCAAGGCTAGAACCTTGGCGGCGTAGTCTAGATCGACTTTATCCTTGAACAAAGGGACCAGGATTGGCCCACATGCAAAATCCGCCTTGATCTCTTTTGAAAGAAATGGATGTCTCTTTCTGAAACTTGTCCTAATCTTGAATGACAAGAGAGGCATATATCTGCACTCTGCCTTCTCTACATGGATCTCAACGCCCTCTCTGAAGTGCCTCTTGACTTCTTCCAACGAGACTGGGTGGTTCAATGCTAAGAACCTTCTTTTTGTGGGCATCAGAGAAACTGTTACGGCTGCAATTCTTCGATCTGCCTCATCCGTTGTTTGCCTGATTTCTTTCGAGGTCATTGTCTTGTGATGGCTCATCAACCATCGTTCTTTGAAGAATTCCACATCTCCCTGCCACGTCTTACAGATGAACTCACCTGTTTCTAACGAAGCAATCTGTCCTTCGAGTCTACGGCGGTCTACAGATGTCCCAAAGAGTTCAATGTCACCCAAGCCTTGAAGGACCTTCTCTCTATCTCTCGCGGTGGAGAGTTTCCCTATGATCCAAGTGCCGCAATTGCTCAGACCTTTGTAGTCGATGTCTCCAGG
>Ga0224501_10000907_pt1 | contig 22870 bp, 19 predicted proteins | sample SF_Oct11_sed_USG_4_FD_169105 | JGI IMG/M metagenome (GOLD analysis project Ga0224501, IMG submission 169105) | Sediment microbial communities from San Francisco Bay, California, United States - SF_Oct11_sed_USGS_8_1 | ecosystem: Environmental > Aquatic > Marine > Sediment | place: USA... | reverse complement strand
GGTCACGATCAGCAGATCGTTGCTCAGCATGAAACCGGTGGCCGCAGCGGCCCATCCCGAGTAGCTGTTGAGCATGGACACCACCACCGGCATGTCGGCGCCGCCGATGGCCATCACCATGTGGATGCCGAACAGCAGGGCGATGACGGTCATCACGATCAGCGGCGTCATGCCTTCGGCGACAGTGGGCGCATGGATGAACGCGCGACCGAACCAGATCACCACCAGCAGGGCGACCAGGTTGAGCCAGTGACGACCGGGAAGCAGCAGCGGCTTGCCGCCGATCTTGCCGTTGAGCTTGCCAAAAGCGATCAAGGAGCCCGAGAAGGTGACCGCACCAATCAGGATGCCGATGTAGATCTCCACCTCGTGAATGATCTTCTCCGCACCGGCGAACTGCACCGAGGTGTCGACGTAGCTGGCAAAACCGACAAGACAGGCGGCCAGGCCGACCAGGCTGTGCATCAGCGCAACCAGCTCGGGCATCTGCGTCATCTTGACAACCTTGGCAGCGTACAGGCCGATGCCGCCACCGATTACCAGGGCGCCGACGATCCAGGCGATGCCTGCCGGACCCACGCGCGGGCCGAAGATGGTCGCCAGCACCGCCAGCGTCATGCCGATGATGCCGAACAGGTTGCCGCGACGTGAGGTTTCGGGATTGGACAGGCCGCCCAGGCTCAGAACGAACAGGATGGCGGCACCCAGGTAGGCCACCGTAGCGAGACTTTGGGACATGATGTCTTTCTCTTCTCTTTCTTATTTACGGAACATGGCGAGCATGCGGCGGGTAACCGAGAAGCCACCGAACATGTTGACCGCCGTCAGCACGATGCCGGCAAAAGCCAGCCAGCGGATCAGGTCGTCGGGCCGGCCGGCCATGCCGGCTTCCGGCGGTGCGATCTGAACCAGCGCGCCGATCGCAATGATGCTGGAAATGGCGTTGGTCACGCTCATCAGTGGCGTGTGCAAGGCCGGCGTCACGTTCCAGACCACCATGTAGCCGATGAAGCAGGCCAGCACGAAGACCGTGAAGTGTCCCAGGAAGGCGGCTGGTGCGTAGGCGCCGATGAACCAGAAGGCCAGCGCGGCGACCGCAAAGATGATGGTCAGGGTCTTGGCCGGCAGCGGCCCGCTGCTGCCATGGCCATGGCCACCCTTCTTCTGGGGCACCGGAGCGGCCGCAGGCTTGGCGGCGGCCGGCGCGGCCACCTGCTTGGGCGGCGGCGGCGGCCAGGTGATGCTGCCTTCATTGATGACGGTCAGGCCGCGGATCGCGTCGTCTTCCATGTTGACATGGGCGACGCCGTCCTTGGCCTTGCACAACTCCTCGGCGAGGCGGAACAGATTGGTGGCGTACAGGGTCGACGACTGCTTGGCCAGACGCGATGCCAGATCCGTGTAGCCGACGATGGTCACGCCGTGCTTGACCACGGCCTGGCCCGGCTCGGTCAGCTCGCAGTTGCCGCCCTGCTCACCCGCCATGTCCACGATCACGCTGCCCGGCTTCATGGACTTCACCATCTCGGCGGTGATGAGCTTGGGCGCGGGCTTGCCCGGAATCAGGGCGGTCGTGATGATGATGTCGACTTCCTTGGCCTGCTTGGCGTACATCTCGCGCTGGGCCTGCTGGAATCCCTCACTCATCACCTTGGCATAGCCGCCGCCGCCCGAACCTTCTTCTTCATAGTCGACCTTGACAAACTCGCCCCCCAGGGAGACGACCTGATCGGCCACTTCGGCTCGCGTGTCGTTGGCGCGCACGATGGCACCCAGGCTCGCAGCCGTGCCGATCGCCGCCAAACCGGCCACGCCGGCGCCGGCGATGAAGACCTTGGCCGGCGGCACCTTGCCGGCGGCCGTGATCTGACCATTGAAGAAACGGCCGAAGGCATTGGCTGCCTCGATAACGGCGCGGTAGCCGCTGACGCCGGCCATGGAAGTCAGGGCATCCATCTTCTGCGCGCGGCTCAGTGTGCGCGGCAGCGAGTCAATGGCCAGTACCGTCGCCTTCTTGGCTGCGAGCTGCTGCATGAGCTCGGCGTTCTGCGCGGGCCAGATGAAGGAGATCAGCGTGCCGCCTTCGCGCATCAGCGCCACTTCTTCCGAAGTGGGAGGACGCACCTTGAACACGATGTCGGATGCAGACCACAAGGCCGCGGCGCCGCTGACGACCTCGGCGCCTGCGGCCCGATAGACGTCATCGGCGAAATTGGCCGCGTCACCCGCGCCGGATTCGACCACCACCTGAAAACCGAGCTTGGTGAGCTTTTCCACCGCCTCGGGCACCGTGGCGACCCGCTTTTCACCCGGAAATATCTCCCGCGGCACGCCGATGCGCTGCGCCGGTTTGGCTGAGCCAGCTTGCATAAATCATCTCCTGATCACGATATTCTTCACGTGGGCTTGCCCTACGGGGCACCCGCATCAGGCAAGCTTACCCGAGAAACTTATTCCAAACCGGAATAAGCGCTATACAAGGACGCACCCTTCATAATCCCAACCCATGTTGGATTTGCGTTGGAAACCCAGTGTCACGGTCGCGGCCATCATCGAGCGCGACGGGCGCTTTCTCCTGGTCGAGGAAGAAACCTCCGAAGGACTGCGCCTGAATAATCCGGCTGGACACTTGGACCCGGGCGAATCCCCGGTTCAGGCCTGCGCGCGGGAAGTGCTCGAGGAGACCACCCATCTGTTCGAAGCCACAGCGCTTGTCGGCGTCTACCTCTCGCGCTTTCAGCGCCCGCTGCCCGCCGACCGCGTCGAAGACGTCACCTACCTGCGCTTCGCCTTCTGCGGCCGGCTCGGCGAGGCGATCGCCAACCGGCAGCTAGACACCGGCATCGTCCGCACACTGTGGCTGACACCCGACGAGATCCGTGCCAGCGCCGCGCGCCATCGCAGCCCCTTGCTGGTGCGCTGCATGGATGACCACCTGAGCGGCCAACGCTTCCCGCTGGATCTGGTGCATACCGACCCCTCCGTTCAAACGCTTCAGCTCCCATCGACTCAGGCTCCCAAATAAGGTCCCCTGTTTTTTTTCGTGGCGATATGATTAACCCGTTCTCCCATACGGGATTTATCGACCCGCCATGTCCGAGCCATCCAAATCCATCCCCGCCGCCACATCTGTTCTTGTTGTCGAAGACGACGAAGCGACGGCCAAACTGCTGCGGTTCGCGCTGGAACGCGAGAAATACCAGATCTTCCGGGTTTCGGACGGGCAGGCCGGCCTTGATTTCATCAACAGCAACCCCCCCACGTCCATCGTGCTCATGGACGTCATGCTGCCGTTTCTCAGTGGCTTCGATCTCCTCAAGCGGCTTCGCGATCACCCGGATTGGCGTAGTGCCCGCGTCATCATGCTGAGCGCCCGCACGCAAGGCAGCGACATTGCGCGCGCGCTTGACGCCGGCGCCGACGACTACTTGATCAAGCCCTTCGATCTCGACGAGCTCTTCGCCAGGGTCCGCCGCTATCGAAACAATTGAGCCTCGCTGTGCATGATGCGTGACAGACTCCTACCGCCCGCTGCATCGACGCTAGTGCTGACCGTCATGCTCGGCGTGACAGTTCACCCCGTTCGGGCATCCGCTGCGGACGACGCACCGGCAGTCATCAGCACATCGGTCAGCACCGAAAGACATCAGCTCAGCCGGGGTGGGCCCGATTGGTCCGAATCAGTTTTCCAGCTGCAACGCACGCGTGGCCCCCGCCAGGTGGCCGAACTCTCGTTGACGCAGTCCTCGCGTTTCGGCCTGCACGATGACCAGGTTGGCGCCCAGTACAGCCAGGCGCTGACAGAAGACCTGACGGCCTCCGCGCAGGCGAGCTCCAGCAGCAGCCACCATTTCCTGCCCCGCCACAGCCTCGGCGCCCTACTGCAATATGAGTTCGCCCCTGCATGGCTGCTGCACTTCGGATCCACACACCGCCAGTACACCGACCTCAGAACCGTCCAGGCCACCTTGATGCTGGAGCGCTACGTAGCCGCCTTCAGCTGGGCGCTCGCCTGGCGCCCGGTCCGCGCGCTTGGCCGCGAAGCCGCGAGCACCGAGCTGCGCGCCAACTACTATTACGCCGACAGGAGTTTTCTCGGCCTGTCGGTGTCCACAGGTCAGGAAGCCACGCAGGTCACCCCCTCGACGGTCGCGCTGATTGACGTGGAGTCGATCGGGTTCAAAGGCCGCCACCAACTCACCCAGGCTTGGATCTTCAACTATGCGCTCAGCTCCACGCGCCAAGGCGACTTCCACATCCGAAACGGGCTGCTGATCGGTGCTCAATACCTTTTCTGACCCCTTCCTCGATTTCGCCTTCCGCACCGGCGTACTGGCCAGCCTGCTGACCGTCGTTTTGGTCGTGTCCATCATGATCCTGCGACTGCACCGTCGCTGGGTTGAGCGCCACTCGCGCATCTTCATGGGGGTGTGGCGGCCCGCGCTGATGCTCGGAATGATGAGCGACGCCGTGAGCGCATTGCCCCCGCTGCGGCGCCGCGACCATTGGTTATTCCTGAAACTCTGGAATCACTTCCAGGAATCGGTACGTGGGCAGTCCAGCCTGCGGCTCGGACGGCTCGCCTACCGCCTCAACTGCGACCTCATTGCGCACGGACTCCTTCGTCACGGCAACCGCACGGAACGTCTGTTCGCGATCCTGACGCTGGGCCACATGCGCGACCGTTCCGCCTGGGATCTGTTGCTTCACGAAGTCGACAAGTCGAATCGTTCCACCTCCCTGTATGCGGCTCGCGCCCTGGTCCAGATTTCGACCCAGGATGCGGTCGAGTCGGTCGTGCCTCGGTTGATCCAGCGGGACGACTGGGAGCTCACACAAGTCGCCACCTTGCTCCAGAATTTCCGACCTGCGCTGGGCGCGGTTCTGCTCCAGCTCCTTCCCACGCTGCCTGAAGAGCGCGTGCTCCGTGCCCTGCGCCTGGCTGACGCTTTTCGCCTGCATGTCGATGCCGAGGTTCTCTTGCCCTGGCTCGATCCAGGCCAGCCCATCGAGCGACTCGGAGCCTGCCTGCGACTGGCAGCAGGCGCGCAAGTCCTCAATCCGATCCGCGCACTGACCCGTCATCCGGACTGGCGGGTGCGCGTGCAGGCCGCGCGCGCGCTGGGCAGGCTATGCCAGCCCGAGGACGCACCCTTGTTGACCAGCCTGCTGAGCGATCCGCAGTGGTGGGTACGATACCGCGCCGCCCAGTCCCTGATCGGTCTGCCTTTCGCTTCGCGCGAGCAGCTTCAGGCCTTGATCGACTCTCAATCCGATCGCTATGCGCGGGAGATCTTCATGCAGGTGGCAGCCGAATCGCGCCCGGGGGATTGATGCCCGACTTCCTGACGTCGTTCTTTCTGCTGTATTTCATCGCGCTCAACGGCGTCTACCTGGCACTCAATGCGTTGTCGGTGACGGCGGTTTTTCGGAACAACCAGCAACGTGACCTCGACGACCTGCCCCAAGTCCAGTCCGTGCTGGACCCACCGATCAGCCTGCTGATCCCCGCCTACAACGAAGCGGCCACGATTGCAGCCACCGTGCGTTCCGCACTGCAACTGACGTACTCGCAGTTCGAGATCATCGTCATCAATGACGGCTCCCGCGACGACACCCTGCAGACGCTGGTACGGGAGTTTTCCCTGCTGCCCTTTCCAGAGGCCTATCGCATCCAGCTCAAGACCCAAGTTGTGCGTGGCATATATCGCTCCACAACCTACCCTCAACTCCGGGTCGTCGACAAGGAAAATGGCGGCAAGGCAGATTCGCTGAACGCGGGCATCAATGCGGCGCGCTATCCCCTGTTCTGCGGTGTCGATGCCGACTCCATCCTGCAGCGCAACTGCCTCGAACTGGTGTCCAGGCCTTTCACCCGAAACCCCCAGATGATCGCCTCCGGGGGAACCATACGCGCGGCCAACGGCTGCGAAGTGCGCGAAGGTCACCTCACACGCGTCGGACTGCCACGCAACCCGCTGGCCCTGATTCAGGTGATCGAGTACTTGCGTGCCTTTCTTTTCGGCCGTCTGGGCTGGTCCTCGCTGAATGCGATGCTGATCATCTCAGGCGCGTTCGGCCTGTTCAAAAAGGACGCGGTGATCGAGGTCGGCGGCTATCGCACCGACACGATCGGCGAAGACATGGAATTGATCGTGCGCCTGCACCACACGTTCCGCGTCAAACGCAAACCCTACCGCATCGAGTTTGTTCCCGATCCTGTGTGCTGGACCGAGGTGCCCGAGGATTTCCGTACCTTGCGCAACCAGCGTGTGCGTTGGCAGCGCGGGCTCTCCGAGAGCCTGAATTCGCACTGGGGACTGATGTTCAGCCGCCACGGCGGCTGGCCTGGCTGGTTTGCTTTCCCTTTCATGGTGCTCTTCGAATGGCTCGGGCCTTTTTTCGAGGTCCTGGGCTACATCTGGTTTATCTACGCCCTGGCCCTCGGCCATGTGTCTACGGCGGCGTTTTTCGTGTTCCTGTTCGTGGCCATCGGCATGGGCGTTCTGTTGAGCGTCTCCGGCCTCTTGCTGGAGGAAATCGGGTTTCACACCTATCCGCGTCTGCGCCAGTTCGGCTTGCTGACCTTGTTTGTCCTGGTTGAAAACCTCGGCTACCGCCAGCTTCAAGCCTGGTGGCGCCTCACCGGCGTTGTGCAATGGGCGATCAAGAAGGAGAGCCAATGGGGCACGATGAAGCGCAAGGGCAACTGGCAAAAAGAGAAGGACTGACGGCGCAACGGATCCGCGGTTCATTCCGTGCTGCGCCGCCCGCGCCGCGGCGCGGGCGGCGCCGGTAGACCTGGAGCCGATGTTCGCCGATCGCACGCCAGCTTCGCTGCGCACGCGGCCGAGACACGATAATTGCACCTGTATGAGCAAATCTGGCAAGCAGCGCGTGGTGGTCGGTTTGAGCGGTGGCGTGGACTCTGCGGTCAGCGCCTGGCTGCTCAAGCAGCAGGGGTACGATGTCGTCGGCATCTTCATGAAGAACTGGGAGGACGACGACGACAGCGAGTACTGCTCGTCCAACGTTGATTTCGTCGACGCGGCCGCAGTCGCCGACGTGATCGGCATCGAGATCGAGCATGTCAACTTCGCCGCGCAATACAAGGATCGTGTATTTTCGGAATTTGTCCGCGAGTACCAGGCGGGCCGCACACCCAACCCGGACATCCTGTGCAACGCCGAGATCAAGTTCAAGTCATTCCTGGACCACGCGATGCGATTGGGGGCCGAGAAGATCGCCACCGGCCATTACGCCCGTGTCCGCGGCGTCGCGACAGACCCGCACGCGCCCGTTTCGGCCGACGCAGTCGCGCGCATGTCTGCGGGTGAAGACGCGCCAATGCAATATCAGTTGCTCAAGGGCCTGGACCCGGGCAAGGATCAAAGCTATTTCCTGCATCGGCTGAATCAGGCGCAGCTGAGCCGGACGCTGTTTCCCGTTGGCGAACTGCACAAGACCGAGGTGCGTCGCATTGCCGACGAAATCGGTCTGCCCAATGCGAAGAAGAAGGACTCCACCGGCATCTGCTTCATCGGCGAGCGGCCTTTTCGCGAATTCCTCAACCGCTACATCCAAAAGGCTCCCGGCCCCATCCGCGACGGCAGCTCGGCGCCTGGCAGCAAGGACTACGGTCGCGTGATCGGCGATCACGTCGGATTGAGCTTCTACACCCTGGGCCAGCGCCAGGGGTTGGGGATAGGCGGCGTCAAGCCGCGGGGAGCGCAGCGCGGCGGGGGCGAGCATGCGCCCTGGTTCGTCGCACGCAAGGACCTGCAGAACAATACGTTGTGGGTGGTCCAGGGACACGAGCACCCCTGGCTGCTGTCCTCCGAGTTGCACGCGATAGACGCGAGCTGGATTTCCGGCCGCCCGCCCGCATCAGGCCGACTCAGCGCGAAGACCCGCTACCGTCAGAGCGATGCGGCGTGCCAGATGGATGAAGTTTCGAGCCAAGGCTTTCGCCTGGTCTTTCAACAGCCTCAGTGGGCGGTCACACCTGGCCAAAGCGCGGTGTTGTATGACGGCGAGGTCTGCCTGGGCGGCGGCATCATCGAGGCCCAGACGGACTGATCAGCCCATGCGGGCCAACAAGGTCTCGATGTCCTTCATCATGTCGGACAGGTCGGCCTTCTGCTCCTTGCCGGGCGTCAGGCGGGACTCCAGCTCCTGCTCCATGAAGCACACGGTCATGCGCAGATAGGTGCTGTCAAGCGCCTTGCGCACGGCCGAAAACTGCTGTCCGATCTTGAGGCAGTTTTCACCGTCCTCGATCATGCGTTGGATGCCACGCAACTGCCCCTCTGCGCGGCGCAGACGGTTGAGCACGTCGGTTCGCGCACTGGCGTCGGTCAGCACACTCGGATGGCATTTTTCTTCAGCCACCGGAACTTCCTGCGCCGGAGCACGGGCGCCAGCACTGCTGCGGCTTGTCATAGCCGTCTCCTTTATTTCAACTTCAATCCAAGCGAATCGTACACTTCAATCGTGATCGGAATGCCTTGCCCGACACTTTGGGTCACCGTGCAGAACGCCTCGAACTGCGCCAGCACGCGATCGAGGTGCTGCAAGGTATCACCAACGACGCCCAGATTAAGACGCGCCTGCAGCGCCAGCACCCTCAAACGTCCTTCGGCGTTGCGTCCGACCTGCGCCGAGACCTCGCAACTCAAGGGCTCCGGGGCCTGCTTGTATTTGCGCAAGGCAAACAGCAGCGAATCCGACAGGCAGTTGCCCACCGCTGCAGCGAGCAGCTGCACCGGCGAGGGCCCCTGGCCCTGCCCCAAGGGCACAGGCTCGTCGCCGAGCAGCGTCGGCACGCCCGGTCCGAATTCGATCTGGAACTGGTAGTCCTGCTGCTGCTGCAGCCGGACCTGGACGCGACCCTCGCTCATGGGGATTGCCTCAGTCGAACTTGCAGGCGCTGCCTTCGGGCACGCCCAGCTTCTTCAGCAGGGTGGCGGGCGGGCAGAAGCGCGTGAAGCCGGATTGCAGCAGGTTGAAACCAATGAAAGCGGTGAAAGCCAAGGCCCACTTGCTCACGAAGATGGGGCTGCCTTCGACGCCGAGGGCGAGAGTCAGCAGCACGATGGTGCCGGCCAGGATACGGATGTAGCGTTCGATGTTCATGAAAATTTCCTAATGAAAGATGAAAAGGTGAATATATGCGAAGCCGGATCAGGCCCCCGCGGGCTCATACCGCTTGCGATAGAGCGAATAGTACAGAACCGGTATCACGATCAGGGTCAGCAGCGTGGACACCAGAATGCCGAAGATCAGCGAAATGGCCAGGCCGTTGAAGATCGGGTCATCGAGGATGAAGAAGGCGCCAATCATGGCCGCCAGCCCGGTCAGTGCGATCGGCTGCGCGCGAACGGCAGCAGACTGCACCACGGCGTCGCGGAACTTCATCCCCTGCTGCACCTGCAACTCGATGAAGTCCACCAGCAGGATGGAGTTGCGCACGATGATGCCCGCCAGCGCGATCATGCCGATCATGGACGTGGCCGTGAACTGCGAGCCCAGCAAGGCATGGCCCGGCATCACGCCAATGATGGTCAGCGGGATCGGCGCCATGATGACCAGCGGTGTCAGATAGGAGCGGAATTGCGCCACCACCAGCAGATAGATCAACACCAGGCCCACACCATAGGCGGCCCCCATGTCGCGAAAGGTCTCGAAGGTCACCTGCCACTCACCATCCCACTTGATGGCGTACTGGCGATAGGCATCGGCGGGCTGCTTCACCCAGTACTCGCCCAGATCGCCGGTTCCCGGCAGCGTCGCTGCAGGCAGCTTGTCGCGGATCGCAAACAAACCGTAGAGCGGCGAGTCAAGCGTACCGGCCATGTCGCCCACGACATAGCTCACGTTGGCCAGGTCCTTGGTGAACAGGGGCTTGTCGATGATGCCTCGCTCCACGCGCACCAGTTCCGACAGGGGCACCATGCGGCCCGTGGCCGTGCGCATCGGCAGCGCCAGCAGCTTGTCCAGGCCGATCTGAGAGTCTCTCGGCAATTGCAGGCGCACCGGCACAGGGTACTTGGATTGTTCGTCGTGCAGATAGGAAGCGTCGACCCCGGAGAGGGCGCCCGCCACTGTCTGCGCGACGGCTGCCACCGGGATGCCCAGTGATTCGGCGCGCTGGCGACGCACCCGCAGATAGGCGCGCGGTGCATCCTCCTTGAGCGAGGTGTCCACACCCACGATGTCGGGGGTTTCTCCAAAAGCCTTGGCAATGCCTGCAGCGAGCTTTTGCCGGCCCGCCTCGTCAGGGCCATAGACCTCGGCCACCAACGGGCTCATCACCGGCGGGCCCGGCGGCACTTCGACAACCTTGACGCGCGCACCATGCTTCTCGCCGATCTTCTCCAGTGCGGGACGCAACCGCTGGGCGATGGCGTGGCTTTTCTCGCTGCGATGCTGCTTGTCGACCAGGTTGACCTGCACGTCGCCCTGCTCCGCTTCGGCGCGCATGTAGTACTGGCGCACGAGCCCGTTGAAGGTGATCGGCGACGCTGTGCCCGCGTAGCCTTGCAAGTCCTGCACCTCGGGCTGCTGGGCCAGGAAGGCGCCCAGTTCATGCAAGGTCGCTGCCGTGTCTTCCAGCGGCGTTCCCGCCGGCATGTCGACCAACACCTGGAACTCGCTCTTGTTGTCAAAGGGCAGCATCTTCAGCACCACGCCCACCCAGCTCGTCGGCACCAGCGTCAGCGCCACGGACACCAGCATCGCGCCCAGGATTCCGGCCAGCAGCATCCAGCGCCGGCGTGCGTCCGCCAGGAAGGGGTCCAGCACCCGGGTAAACACGTTCTGCAGCTTGCCGCCGATGCCGCCGCCATGTGCGGCATGCGCGCCATGCGACTTCATGAGCTTGAGGGCCAGCCACGGTGTGACCGTGAAGGCGATGGCCAGGGACAAGGCCATGCCCAGGCTCGAATTGATGGGGATCGGGCTCATGTACGGACCCATCAGGCCACTGACAAAGGCCATCGGCAGCAACGCCGCGATCACCGTCAGGGTCGCCAGAATGGTGGGGCCGCCCACCTCGTCCACGGCGCGCGGGATGATCTCGCGCAGCGATGCGCCCGGCGTGAGCTGCTGGTGTCGATGGATGTTTTCCACCACCACGATCGCATCGTCGACCAGGATGCCGATCGAAAAGATCAACGCGAACAGGGACACCCGATTCAAGGTGAAACCCCAGGCCCAGGAGGCGAAGAGGGTCGCTGTCAGCGTCAGGATGACGGCCGCGCCCACGATCACGGCCTCGCGCCGGCCCAGCGCGAATCCAACGAGCAGAATCACCGAGCCTGTCGCAAATGCCAGCTTCTGGATCAGCTTGTTGGCTTTTTCCGCTGCGGTCTCGCCATAGTTGCGGGTGATGCTGGCCTCGATGTTGGCGGGAATTACCGTGTTTCGGAGCGCTTCCACCTTGTCGCGCGCGGCACGCGCCACGTCCACCGCGTTCTCACCCGGCTTCTTGGTCACGGTCAGCGTCACGGCCGGGTACACCTGTCCGGCAGACTTCCCCTCGTCCATCGCGGCACCCGGCGTGTACCAGACGTAGCGCTGGGGCTGCTGTGCCCCGGCTTCGATCTTCGCGACTTCGCGCAGGTATATCGGCGCACCACGATGCACGCCCACCACCACGTCGGCGACATCCTGCACACTGCGCAGCAGCTCGCCGGTCTCGATGGTCAGCATTTTCGTGTGCTGGCTCTGGGTATCGAGCACGGCGCCGGCCGGCATGCCGAAATTGGCCGCCGACAAGGTCTTCTTGAGCGTCAGCAGATCCAGCCCGCGCTCGCGCAGGCGGGTCGGATCCAGCCACACATGGACGGCGCGCCCCGGCCCGCCAATCGTCTGGATCTCGCGGGTTCCGGCGACACGCTTGAGTTCGGTTTCCACCGTGTGCGCCACGCGTTCGAGATCGTGGGCAGCCGCCCCCTCTTTGCTCCACAGCGTGACGGCGAGCACCGGCACATCGTCAATGCCCATGGGTTTGACGATCGGCGTCAGCGTGCCCAGATCACGCGGCAACCAGTCCTGGTTCGCGTTGAGCACGTCGTACAGGCGTACCAGCGCTTCCGTGCGGGGCACACCGACCTTGAACTGCACCGTCAGCACAGCCACGCCCGGTCGCGCCACGGAGTAGGTATGTTCGATGCCCGCGATCTGGCTCAGCACCTGCTCGGCTGGCCGCGCCACCATGTTCTGCACGTCGACGCTGCTGGCCCCTGGAAACGGAATCAGCACATTCGCCATCGTCACATTGATCTGCGGCTCCTCCTCGCGAGGAGTCACCATCACCGCAAACAGGCCCAGCAGCAAAGCCACCAGTGCCAGCAACGGGGTGATCGCGTTGTCCTGGAATGCCGCCGCAATGCGGCCCGAGATGCCCATCGATTCCGTTTTTTTCATTGCAACCTCAACGGTTTTGCGTGTTGAGTGCGACCTGCGCACCCGCCAGTCCGGCCTTCACCGGCTCCAGCGCAATGCGCTCGCCCGCAGTCAAGCCAGCCACCACTTCGTATCCCTCGGCCCCATGATTGGCACCCAGCCGTACCGCGCGCAGTGAAAACCCGTGGTCGCCAGCCACATAGACGGCTGTCAGTTCACCGCGCCGCAGCAACGCCTGCGCAGGCACTACCATACGACTGATCGTACCGGCAACGAAGCGAACCCGCACATGATCGCCCGGGCGCAGGCTTTGTGCGGCTTTCGAGGGCAGATCCAGACGCCATTCGACAGTCTGCGACACCGGGTCGGTTGTCTTGAGCGCGCGCTTGGCGACCGGCTCGATCCACTCGCCGCGACCCTCGTCGCCGTTCAATTGGACCTCCACCCGGCCCGCCTGATGCGCCAACTGTGCGCGGCTCGCCGGCACCTGGACCACGGCGCGCAGCGGCTTGGCGGCGAACACCGTCACAAGAGGCCTTCCCGGCACAGCCAGGTCACCGGCCTCGGCATGGGTTTCAAGCACCCAGCCATCATAGGGCGCCTTGACCCGCGTATAGCCTTGCATCAGGCCTGAGTGCCGTGCGCCGGCGTCCGCCTGCGCCCGACCTGCCTGGGCTGCCTGGAATTGCGTTTGCGCCATGTCGAGCGAAGCCTGACTGACAAAACCCTTGGCCTGCAGCTCCGTGGTGCGCTCCAGATGGGTTTTCGCGTTCATCAACTCGGCCTCGGACTGCGCCACCTGCGCGCGGCTGCGCTGCATACCGACGGCAGCCTCCCGGTCGTCGATGACGGCGAGCAACTGCCCGGCCCGCACGCGGTCCCCGGTCCTGACCGCCAGCGTCACGATGCGCCCGCCCGTCTGCGCGGCCACCGTGCTCTGCTTGACCGGCTCGACCACGCCGTCAATGTCAAACCCGGTGCTCACCGGGCTGACGCCGACCTGCATCGTCGGCACCGGCGCGCCCGGCTGCGCGAGCGCACCGGACACGACCAACGCACCGAGCCACGGCGCTGCACGCCGGACCCAAACCTTTGAAGCGGACAATGATTTCATGGAACCTCCTATGTACTGCGGTGAGTATATACGAATACTACCAGGGGTATGCAAGACGCCCATGAAAAAGCCCTGAGTTCCGTGCGGTTGTCAGGGCTTGCATGTCATGTGGTGCCTCAAGTCAGAACGGGATGTCATCGTCCATATCGTCAAATCCGCTCGAAGCTTTAGCGGGCGCCTGACGTGGTGCCGGGGCCGGGGCCGCACTTCGGGGGGCCGGTGCAGCGGCCCGACGCGGTGCGCCGCCTTCGTCTTCGCCGCCAGGCGCGCCCATGCCTTCGCGGCGGCCGAGCAGCTGCATCTCCGAGGCGATGATGTCCACGGTATTTCGTTCGACGCCGGCCTGGTCCGTGTACTTGCCGTATTTCAGACGGCCTTCCACATAGATGGGCTGGCCCTTCTTGACGTACTCTCCGGCGATCTCGGCGAGTCGATCATAGAAAGTGACGCGATGCCACTGTGTGTCCTCGACGCTTTCGCCGGTGTTCCTGTCCTTGCGACGGCTTGAGGTGGCCACGCTGACATTAGCCACGGCCTGGCCGGAGGGCAGGTAGCGGATTTCGGGATCTCGGCCGCAATTGCCGACCAATATGACTTTGTTAACGGATGCCATGGGTCTCTCCTGTATTTCTGACAATTATGCGGCCTGCGCCGACTTTGAAACAGTGCGCGGGGCAGGCAGCCGCATCGGCCACGCGATCAGCAGCCAGACCACGATAGCCGCTGCGAAGACGAGGAACAGGCCCTGCAACCCCGCGTGCTTGACCAACCACCCGCCCAGCAAGCCCCCGGTAAACAGGCCCAGCGACTGCAAGGTGTTGTAGACCCCCATCGCCGCGCCGCGTGCATGCGAGGGCGCGATGCGGGTGACCAGACTCGGCTGACTCGCCTCGAGCGCATTGAAGCCGCAAAAGAACATGAACAGCAACACCGCCAGCGCCGATAGCTGCGGCGTCTGCGCCATGCTGCTCCACCACAGACCCAGCTGCACCAGCCCGATCAGGCCGATCGCCGCCATCAACACCCCGCGCAAATAGCCCTTTCGCTCGGCCGGAAACAGGACGACGACCATGACCGCGAATGAAGCCAGAACGGCCGGCAGGTAGACCCACCAATGGTGACCCTGCGGCAGGCCAGCCTGGACCAGCAGACTCGGGATGGCCACCCACATCGCCATCTGCACCGCATGCAGCACGAACACACCGACATTGAGCCGCGCCAGGTCCGGGTGCCTGAACACCTCACCAAGACGGCCCGCCGTACCGCTCTGGTGCCGGCCCGGCTCCGGCGGATTGACGCCGAGCACGATCCACACGCCGGCCAGCGCCATGAGGCTGGTCAGGGCGAACAAGCCCGTCAGACCGATGGCCGCCGCCAGCATAGGCGCGAGCACCAGCGACAGCGCAAACATCAGGCCGATGCTGGCGCCGACCAGCGCCATGGCCTTGGTGCGCACTTCGTCCCGGGTCTGATCGGCCAGCAGGGCGGTGACCGCTGCGGACACCGCGCCAGCACCCTGGATCGATCTGGCGACGATCAACCAGGTCAGATTCGGCGCCCAGGCCGCCAGCGCGCTGCCGATGGCGAACACCAGCAGACCGAACACAATCACGCGCTTGCGTCCGAGTCGATCCGAAGCCAGCCCCAACGGGATCTGCAGCAGTGCCTGCGTCAACCCGTACACACCCATCGCAAGTCCCAGCAACACGGGATCATCCCCGCCGGGATATGCGCCAGCCTCCAGCGCGAACACGGGCAGGACCAGAAACAGGCCCAGCATGCGCATGGCAAAGATGGCGGTCAGTGAAAAACTGGCGCGTCGTTCTAAGGGCGTCATGACGCCGCAAGTGAGCACGCGCTCTGTCGTCGAGGAAAAAGAGGACACGGTGAATTCAGGCTCGCAAGACCCAGCCATGGAGCTGGGCGTTCAAACCGGTGATTGTCCCCGATCCTGGGCGTCGACCCGCAGGCACCAACGTCAGGCCGGAGAATTCTCTATCATGGTCGGTTTTGTCGAACCCGGGCCTGCCTTGAATTCACCCACTGACAGCGCACTGTCGCCATCTTCCGAGCCCGAGGGCCGCTACCTGGCCTCGGCCCTGCAATTGCAGACCATTCAGATTCGCGGCGCGCGCACCCACAATCTGAAGAACATCGACCTGGACATCCCGCGCAACAAGCTGGTCGTGATCACCGGCCTGTCGGGCTCGGGCAAGTCCAGCCTGGCGTTCGACACGCTCTATGCCGAAGGTCAGCGCCGCTATGTAGAGAGCCTGTCGACCTATGCGCGGCAGTTCCTGCAACTGATGGACAAGCCCGACGTCGACCTCATCGAGGGCCTGTCGCCGGCCATCAGCATCGAGCAGAAAGCCACCAGCCACAACCCGCGCTCGACCGTCGGCACGGTGACCGAGATCCACGACTACCTGCGGCTGCTGTACGCGCGCGCCGGCACACCCTACTGTCCCGAGCACCAGCTGGCGCTGCAGGCCCAGACCGTCAGCCAGATGGTCGATACCGTGCTGGCGCTGCCGGCGCAGACCCGGCTCATGATCCTGGCGCCGCTGGCGCGACAGAAGAAAGGCGAATTCATCGACGTCTTCGAGGATCTGCAGGCCCAGGGCTATGTGCGATTTCGCATCAATGGGCTTACCTACGCCTTTGACGAACTTCCCAAGCTCAAGAAGACCGAGAAGCACGACATCGACGTCGTGATCGACCGGCTCAAGGTGCGCGAGCCGGCCGATCCCGAGCACGCGGCCCTGCGCCAGCGTCTGGCCGAAAGCTTCGAGGCAGCCCTGCGCCTGGCCGAGGGCCGCGCCATTGCCGTGGAAATGGACGAGGCTCAGTCCGCAGCGGATGCGTCGTCCGGGCAGCCCGCGCCGCGCGAGCACCTGTTCAATGCCCGCTTCGCCTGCCCGGTCTGCCACCATTCGATCGCCGAACTCGAACCCCGCCTGTTTTCCTTCAACTCGCCGCAGGGCGCCTGCCCGTCCTGCGACGGCATCGGCCAGCAGGAGTTCTTCGATCCGGCCCGCGTCGTGGCCTTTCCCTCCCTGAGTCTGGCCAGTGGCGCCATCAAGGGCTGGGACCGGCGCAATGCCTACTATTTCGCCATGCTGGAGAGCCTGGCCAAACACTACCGGTTCGACATCGAACTGCCTTTCGAAGAGCTCGCGCCTGCCGTGCAGCAGACCCTGCTGCACGGCTCGGGCGATGAAGAGATCAAGTTCAGCTACCTGATGGACAGCGCGGCGGCGCCCGGTCGCAAGGTCAGCAAGAAGCACCCGTTCGAAGGCATCATCCCCAACATGCAGCGTCGTTGGCGGGAGACCGACTCGACCCTGGTGCGCGAGGAGCTGGGCCGACTGCGCGGCACCCGCGCCTGCCCGGAGTGTGGGGGCACGCGCCTGCGCGCCGAAGCGCGTCACGTCAAGATCGGCCAGGACAGTCAGGCTCGCGCCATCTTCGAAGTCAGCCACCTGACGCTGCGCGAGTGCTTCGACTACTTCGAGACCCTGCAACTGCAGGGCGCCAAGGCCGACATCGCCGACAAGGTCGTGCGCGAGATCCGGCTTCGGCTCAAGTTCCTCAACGACGTGGGCCTCAACTATCTGAGCCTGGACCGCAGCGCCGAGACCCTCTCCGGCGGCGAGGCGCAACGCATTCGCCTGGCCAGCCAGATCGGCTCGGGCCTGACCGGCGTGATGTACGTGCTGGACGAGCCCAGCATCGGCCTGCACCAGCGCGACAACGAACGCCTGATCGCCACCCTGCTGCACCTGCGCGACATCGGCAACAGCGTGCTGGTCGTGGAACACGACGAGGACATGATGCGCACCGCCGATCTGCTGATCGACATGGGCCCCGGCGCCGGCGTGCACGGCGGGCGCGTGGTCGCGCAGGGCAGTTACGACGAAGTCAAGGCCCACCCCGATTCACTGACCGGGCGCTACCTGGCGCGCACCCTGCAAATCGCGGTGCCAGCCCGGCGCCAGGCGCCAGGCGCGCAGGTCCTGAAGATCCGCGGCGCCAGCGGCAACAACCTCAAGCAGGTCGACGTGGAGATTCCGGTCGGCCTGTTCACCTGCGTCACCGGCGTCTCGGGCTCGGGCAAGTCGACCCTGGTCAACGATACCTTGTACAAGGCCGTGGCGCGCCAGCTCTACCGTGCGCACGATGAGCCCGCACCATGCGACGAGATCGAGGGGATCGAGCATTTCGACAAGGTCATCAATGTGGACCAGTCCCCGATCGGCCGCACCCCGCGCTCCAACCCCGCGACCTACACCGGCCTGTTCACCGCGATCCGCGAGTTGATGGCCGAAGTCCCGATGGCGCGCGAACGCGGCTACGGCCCGGGGCGTTTTTCCTTCAACGTCACCGGCGGGCGCTGCGAGGCCTGCCAGGGCGACGGCATGGTCAAGGTCGAGATGCACTTCCTGCCCGACGTCTACGTGCCCTGCGACGTCTGCGCCGGGGCCCGCTACAACCGCGAAACGCTCGAGGTGCTGTACAAGGGCCGCAACATCGCGCAGGTGCTCGACCTCACGGTCGAGGCAGCCCACGAATTCTTCAAGGCGGTGCCAGCCATCGCGCGCAAGCTCCACACCCTGCTCGATGTCGGCCTGTCCTACATCAAGCTGGGGCAGTCGGCCACGACGCTGTCGGGCGGCGAGGCCCAGCGCGTCAAGCTCGCCCTCGAACTATCCAAGCGCGACACCGGGCGCACGCTCTACATCCTGGATGAGCCGACCACCGGCCTGCATTTCGCCGACATCGACCTGCTGCTCAAGGTGCTGCACCAGCTCCGCGACGCCGGCAACACCATCGTGGTGATCGAGCACAACCTCGACGTCATCAAGACCGCAGACTGGCTGATCGACATCGGCCCCGAGGGCGGCGCTGGAGGCGGCACGGTCGTCGGTGCGGGCAGCCCGGAGACGCTCGCCGCCAACGCCGCGAGCCACACGGGGCGCTATCTCGCCCCGCTGCTCGGCTGAGGTCCGGCCTTGACGAAGCAAAAGCTGCAACTAGGTGTAAACCCTGTAGATAATCACCACAATAGGCTGGCTTGCTGATTTCACCTAGTATCTCTCCCGTATTTACATCCTTATTGGAGAGACACCATGAAACTCAAGCTGTTGCTCGCAAGCTCCCTCATGGCGCTTGGCCTGGCTGCCCACGCCGATCCGATCGTCATCAAGTTCAGCCACGTGGTGGCCGAAACCACCCCCAAGGGCAAGGCTGCCCTGAAATTCAAGGAGCTTGCGGAGAAGAAGCTCCCTGGCAAGGTCGAAGTCCAGGTATTCCCCAGCAGCCAGTTGTTTGGCGACGGCAAGGAATTGGAAGCCCTGGCTCTTGGTGACGTTCAGATCATCGCGCCTTCGCTCTCCAAGTTCAGCAAGTACACCAAGAAGCTCCAGGTCTTCGATCTGCCCTTCCTGTTCACCGACATCCATGCAGTCGATCGCTTCCAGAACAGCAAGGCCGGCCAGTCGCTGCTGACCTCCATGGAAAAGAAGGGCATCACCGGTCTGGGCTATCTGCACAATGGCATGAAGCAGTTGTCGGCGAACAAACCCCTGGGCAGCCCGGCTGATGCCAAGGGACTGAAATTCCGCATCCAGTCGTCCGACGTGCTCGAAGCGCAGTTCCGCGCGGTTGGCGCCAACCCCCAGAAACTGGCTTTTGCCGAGGTCTACCAGGCACTGCAGACCGGCGTCGTGGATGGCCAGGAAAACACCTGGTCCAACATCTACAGCAAGAAGTTCCACGAAGTGCAGCAGTACATCATGGAAAGCAACCACGGCCTGGTCGACTACATGATCGTCGTCAACAGCAAGTGGTGGAAAGACCTGCCGGCTGATGTCCGCAAGGGCCTGAACGAAGCCATGAAAGAGGCCATCAAGTATGGCAACGACGCGGCATTCAACGAGGCCGCCAGCTTCCGCGAGAAGATTGTCGCCGACGGCAAGGGCAAGATCCTGGTCATGAACAAGGAGCACGTACAGGCTTGGCGCGCTGCCATGAAGCCGGTGTGGAACCAGTTCGAAGCCGAGATCGGTGCCGACCTCATCGAGGCGGCCCAGAAATCCAACTGAGCGAGCGGCCCCGTTTCGCATCTCAACCCCTACCCCGGCTAGCCGGGGTTTTTTGGTCATCTGCCCATGAAAATCCTGGATCGACTTGAAGAGTGGATCATTTCCATCATGCTGCTGCTCATGACGGCGCTGTCATTCATGCAGGTGGTGCGTCGCTATGTTTTCAACGCCGGCTTCTCCTGGACGCTTGAACTCATCACCATTCTGTTCGCCACCATGATCTTCGTGGGCATTTCCTACGGCGTGCGCGTCGGCTCGCACATCGGTGTCGACGCTCTGGTCCGTCTGCTGCCCGAGGGAAAGCGTCGCCTCGTCTCCATCCTGGCCGTACTCCTGAGCCTGGTCTACGTCGGCTTCATCCTCTACGGCTCCACCATCTACGTAAGCAAGATGATGGAGATCGGCGTCGAACTCGACGACCTGCCGATCGAACGCTGGCAAGTCCTCATCATCATGCCAATCGGCTACCTGCTGGTGGCCTTGCGCTTCTTCCAGATCCTCTATCTGCTCGCCACCGGCAAGAGCAGCAGCCTGCACCTGGCCGATGAGGCCGCCGATGCCTTGAAGCACCAGGGACAGGAGAACCACGCATGAACACGCTTGTCCTTTTCTCCTGCCTTTTCCTGTTCATGATCATCGGCATGCCGATTGCCATCTGTCTCGGACTGGCCAGCCTGATCACGATCACCTTCTTCTCCCAGGACTCGCTGGCGTCGATGTCCATCAAGCTGTTCGAGACCAGCGAACACTACACGCTGATGGCCATTCCATTCTTCGTGCTCGCGGGCAACCTGATGTCCACCGGCGGGGTGGCCAAGCGCATGGTGCGCTTCGCGATCGCCGCGGTCGGACACCTGCGCGGCGGCCTGGCCATCGCCTCCATCCTGGCCTGCATGTTGTTCGCTGCCGTCTCCGGTTCCAGCCCGGCGACCGTGGTGGCCATCGGCTCCATCGTCATCGCCGGCATGGTTCGCAACGGCTACACCAAGGAGTTTGCCGCCGGTGTGATCTGTAATGCAGGCACCCTGGGCATCCTGATCCCCCCCTCCATCGTGATGGTGGTCTACGCTGCTGTCACGGAAGTTTCGGTTGGCCGCCTGTTCATGGCCGGCGTCGTGCCAGGCGCCATGCTGGGTCTGATGCTCATGCTGGCCGTCTGGTGGCGCGCCGGCAAACTGCAGCTGGCCAAGCCCCCGCGCGCCAGCTTCATGGAGGTCTTCCACTCTTTCCGTGATTCCCTGTGGGGCCTGGCCTTGCTCGTCATCATCATGGGCGGCATCTATGGCGGCGTCTTCACGCCCACCGAGGCAGCGGCCGTTTCAGCCGTCTATGCGATCTTTGTCGCGGTCTTCATCTACCGCGATCTCAGCCTGCGCCAGTTGCCAGAGGTGTTTCTGGAGTCCGCCAAGACCACCGTGATGCTGATGTTCATCGTCGCCAATGCCCTGCTGTTCGCCCATGTGCTCACGACCGAGCGCATCCCGCAGGCAATCGCCGAACAGATTGTCGCGGTCGGCATGTCGCCCTGGATGTTCCTGCTGGTGGTCAACCTGTTGTTGCTGGTGGCCGGCAACTTCATGGAGCCGACCGGCATCATCCTGATCCTGGCTCCAATCCTGTTCCCGATCGCCACCCAGCTCGGCATCGACCCGATTCACCTTGGCGTCATCATGGTGGTGAACATGGAGATCGGCATGGTCACCCCGCCGGTCGGGCTCAACCTGTTCGTCACCAGCGGCGTCACCGGCATGAGTCTGATGCAGGTCACGCGTGCGGCCTTGCCCTGGCTCTCGGTCCTGCTCATCTTCCTCGTGATCGTCACCTATGTGCCCGCAGTCAGCCTGGCTCTGCCCGATCTGTTGTTCGGCAAGTAGGCGCCTGAACCGCTGCGGCCACCGCGCCGCGCAACCATAAAAAAGCCGGTCACCCCTCGCGGGGTGACCGGCTTTTTTCTGTGGCCTCAGTAGCCCAGATCCTGGATCGCGTCGATCACCATGGCCGTGCCCGCGGCAATGAGCAGGATGTCCGATGCGACGCGCACGAATTCATGCCCCGCTGGCGGCACACCCAGCCGCGCCTGGATGGCGGGTTCGACCGGCACATAAGTCACGTCGGCAGGCAGCGGTTGGCCAGTGCGCCACTTGCGCGCCTGCCCCGGCGGCATGCAGCCGTTCTGCTTCTTGGCCAGGCCGGGCGGGCACCGTCCGCTCTTGGCCTGCTCGCGGTAGTAGCTTTTCAACTCCGTGCGCTGGCGCTCAGCGAAGTAGGCGCCGACACGCACTTGCGAGGCGGCAGCCTTCGGTGGCTGCTGAGCCTCACGCCCCGCGTTGCGTCGTTCCTTGCGCTCGCCCTGCTTGCCTGCCTGGCCTGCCCACTCCGGCTTTTCGGCCCAGGCCCCGTGGCTCACGCCCAGCAGGATCGCCATCGTCAACAGACGCGCTGCCTGATTTTGCTTCGTACGCTTCATGTCAGACTCCTTGTCACCACTGAGACCGGCCCGCCTCGGGCGGGCCGCTTGAATCATCAGCGCCCCAGATCCTCGATGGCGTCGACCACCAGGCTGGTGCCCACCGCAATCAACAGGATATCGGTCGCGACCCTCACGAACTCATGTCCGGGTGGCGGCACACCCAGGTGCACGCGGACTTCCGGCTCGACCGGCACATAGACCACGTCGCGCGGCAGCGGCTGACCCATGCCCCAGCGTCGGGCCTGGCCCGGGGGCAGGCAGCCGTTGTTCCGCTTGGCCAGTCCCGGCGGGCAATGCCGGCCCCGGTAGTAGTCACGGGCTTCGCGGCGTTGCCGCTCCTCAAAATAGCCGCCGACGCGGACTTCGGCGCGGGGATGTTCGGGCTGGTATCTGTGTTCGCCGCGGCGATCGTCACGATCGTGGTCCCTACCCCTTGATTCCGCGTGCATCTGCTTGCGGCGGTTCAGGTCGTCGAGCTGCATCTCCTTGCGCTGAGCCTTTTCCTCCTTGCGCCTGTGCTTCTCGTACTCGCGCCTTTCCCGCTCCTGCGCCTTGTGATATTCGCGCTCTTGCCGTTCGCGTTCGCGGGCCTGCTCCATGGCCTGTCGCTGACGCTCCTTCTCGTATTGCGCACGCTCGCGCTCCCGCTCCTGAGCAATTCTTTCCCTTTCCCGCTGGCGTTCATACTCGTAGCGGTCATGGTCGCGGGGCCGGTCATGGCCAGCCTCCACCACCACGGGATAGGGCTTTTGCGTCGGCACGTAGACGCCGGCA
>Ga0224501_10000906_pt1 | contig 22899 bp, 20 predicted proteins | sample SF_Oct11_sed_USG_4_FD_169105 | JGI IMG/M metagenome (GOLD analysis project Ga0224501, IMG submission 169105) | Sediment microbial communities from San Francisco Bay, California, United States - SF_Oct11_sed_USGS_8_1 | ecosystem: Environmental > Aquatic > Marine > Sediment | place: USA... | reverse complement strand
GTTTTGCCCATGGTTCCAATTCTTTCGAGCATTATTGTGGGTCAAGGTGAAAACCTCTCTCGTGGTAAAGCCTTTGGTCTTTCACTCACTTACACGCAGGCTATGGCCATCCCCTATACCTTAATGGGCGTCTTTTTTGGTGCGGCAGGCGAGTCTTTGTCCAATACATTGCAAGAGCCTTTATTTATCGGCATTGCGGCAGCCGTCTTTGTTTTATTATCACTGGCCATGTTTGGTTTTTATGAATTGCAATTGCCTCAATCCTGGCAGAATAAACTCAATAATATTTCTCGTAATCAGGAAACCGGATCTTATATTGGCGCCGGAATTATGGGAATTTTGTCGGCACTGGTGGTTTCACCTTGTGTTACCGCGCCATTGGCCGGTATTTTGATTTACATAGGCCAAACTGGCAATGAGGTAACTGGCGGTGTGGCACTTTATTCATTAGCCGTTGGTATGGGTATCCCATTAATTATTGTCGGGGTTGGTGGTAAGGAATTTTTACCAAAATCTGGCGCATGGATGAATGCTATAAAAGCTGGCTTTGGCGTGGCGATGTTAGGTATGGCCTTGTATATCTCCAAGCATTTAATTCCGGGATCACTTTATCTTTTCGCATGGGCAGCATTGTTAATTATCACCTCTATTTACATGGGCGCTTTCAGCAAGGTGGAAACCAATGCTAAAAAATTCTGGAAAGGCATCGGGCTGGTGATGTTTATCTATGGTATGACATTGGTTATCGGAGCAGCAATGGGCAATAAGCAGTTGTTATCGCCTTTAGCGGGCATTCAATCATTAGGTTCTGGAAATGCCCAACAGAAAAACATAGATGTTCATGCAGGTTTTGAGAGAGTTAAAACCATTGCCGATGTTGAAGAAAAGATTAGAGAAGCCAATGCCCAGGGCAAAACAGTGATGTTTGATTTCTTTGCTGAAAGCTGTACCGCCTGTTATGAATTTGCTGAATTCACTTTCCCTCATCCTGATGTTCAGGCTGCATTAGCAAATACAGTTTTGATTCAGGCTGATGTCACCGCCAATGATGCCGAAGACAAAGCTTTGATGAAGCATTTTAAAATTGTCGGTTTGCCGAGCATTTTGTTTTTCGACCTTGATGGTAATGAAGTGACTTATTATCGAGCGGCAGGTTTTGAAGGAGCGGAAAGGTTTAGCCTGAGAATTAAGGCGGCATTTGGGTTAACTGAATGAGGATGACATGAAAGGACTAATATTCGGATTTGGATTTTTAGCATTTTTGTCGTTCATTTTGGGCGCAGGTATCGTGATAGGTGGAATAGCGGCTGTAGAGTTGGAAAAGATTGGCATTGAAGACATGGTTTGGCTTACACCATTAGCATTTTCATTTTTTTTAATTAATGTACTTATTGTTTATGGATTCAGAAAAAATAAAAAATGGGCTTTTATATTAGCATTTGTAGAAATGGTTGCTTTTACAATAAATGGATTATTAAGTTTATCGTCTCATGGATTTTCAAACATAATAGGCAACTTAATTATTATTTTGTTATCCGTTGTTGCTTTGGTGTTGCTGAAATGTGAGTTTGAGAATATATCCAGAATTCAAAATTAAGCAGTTCTAATTTCAATACTTTCTTCTTCCTTTATAGGATCATATTGCAGAACAACCTGAAGATTACTCGAGAAATTAATAATAAGTTTGTTATTATTTTGTAATTCACTATTAATCAAAGCTCCACAATTATCTAATTCTTTTGGCATATATTCTTTATAAGGGTAGTAAAACGATTTATCACCAACAGGGTTGTTTATGTCAGGGACTTCATCAGAATCGATCAATTCCCATAAACATAATTCATCATTGTATAAGGCTTTTAACCATGTCCCGTCATCAAAACCTATGAAGAAGCAACAACAGTGAGAGCTTATTTCCCCATTAAGCCAAAACTCTCTTGCTAATAGTGAAATGCATTTTTTATTCATTGAATAATCATTGTGTACTAAAAATATTTATAAGCTGAGGGATATAATGTCACAGTTTTATAAGATATTAAAAGAAAAATAAACAAACCCCTTGACCCTAAAGTTCACTTTAGGGTTTATAATGTCTCTCATGAATGCAAAACATTACAAAATTGGCCAGTTGGCAAAGCAATTCGATATTTCGGTAGAAACGCTACGATATTATGAAAGTGAGGGTTTACTTCTGCCTGAAATGCGATCTGCATCGGGCTATCGTCTGTACGGTCAGCAGGCACTGGAAACTTTAAATTTTATCAATCATGCCAAACGGGTTGGATTTTCGTTAAAAGAGATCAAACAGTTATTGGAATTTAATTTGAATAAAAGCCAACATACCTGTGAAGATATAAAACAATACACAGCAATTAAAGAGCAAGAGATTGATAAAAAAATTGAAGATTATTTGAAAATGAAATCCGCTTTAAACAAGTTATATCGCTCTTGTTGTGGCGGTAAAGAGAGTGCAGTTTATTGTAGTATTTTGCAAGCATTGGCAGCTGAAGATATTGATTCGGATATTGATTCTGGGCTTGATACAAAAAGTGGCGTAGAGGAGAAAAGTGGTGAGTGAGTTTTTTATAAATTTTTTGATTCTTTTTCAGGAATCAGCGCCCTGGCTTTTGTTGGGTTTGTTGATAGCCGGCATTATGAATGTATTGATCCCGATGGATGTATTAAAAAAGCATTTGGGCAAAAAAGATCTGTTTTCAATAATTAAGGCTGCGATCATTGGTGCGCCACTACCACTTTGCTCTTGTGGCGTGATTCCGGCTGCTATTGGTTTAAGACGAGCCGGAGCTTCAAAACCAACCACGTCCTCTTTTTTGGTAGCCACACCTGAAACCGGCGTTGATTCCATCTCGGTTTCCTATGCTTTACTCGGTCCTTTTATGGCCATTGTCAGACCCATTGTTGCGGTGATCAGTGCAATCTATGTAGGTATCCTGACATTATTTTTCACCAGAAATGAAGAGGACATATCTAAAGCGACTGAAACTGAAACAAAAAAAAGTTGTTGTGCCAGCAAAAAAGAAGAATCTGTTAAAGAAGAGCCAATTGCTAAAGAAGAGAATGAAAGCTGTTGCAGTAAAAAAGTAGTTGTTGAGAAAAGCTGCTGCGCCAGTGAATCACCAATTGAGGAAGACAAGCAAATTTCATGGGTATCAAAAGCAGTAGATATACTGAAATTCTCTAGCGGCAAGTTGCTTAACGATATTACTCGCTGGCTGGTCTTGGGTTTACTGGTCGCGGCCATAATTAAAACCTGGGTACCAGAGTCCTTTTTGATTCAATGGGGCGATGGATTTATGGCGATGGTAGTAATGGCGCTAATTGGCATTCCCATGTATATCTGTGCAACCGCATCTACACCAATTGCTGCAGGCTTTTTGGCAGCAGGAGTTTCACCGGGAGCTGTGCTGGTATTTATGCTGGCAGGACCCGCGACTAACCTATCAACAATGGGCATGATCCGTCAGGAAATGGGCAATAGGACATTGTATGCTTATTTATTCGGAATCATCTCTGCATCCATTGGTTTTGGCTATCTGGTTAACTGGATGGTTGGCAGATGGAACTTTGAAGTTTATCAGGTTGCTTCACATGCCCATGAAATGAATGAATCGGTAATTTATCTGATCAGCGCCTGGCTTTTGGGCTTTTTAATGATTAAAAATGAAGCACGGAAGTTATTCTAACCAAAGCACATAATCATCTAAAATGTAGAATTATGCCGCGAACATGCGGCTATCTTCTATTAATCATCTTATATCTGGATTGTTGACCATAAAATTAAATTTTTAAACCCGTCACACTTCCGACCTGTTTTATTTAAAAGATCATTGCAAGATAGACGAATTTGGCGTATTTTATGCGCAATATATCTGTTTTAGTGCGTCATCAGCGACTGAAAAACGGTGTTTAGAGATAATAAAATGAGTGTTTTGATCATAAATGGGCCAAATTTGAACCTTCTTGGGCAAAGAGAGGTCTCTATTTATGGTGAAAAAAGTCTGGAAGAGATTCAATACTTAACAGAACAATGTCTTGAAAATGCTGGTATTTGTTGTGAATTTTTCCAATCTAACGCAGAACATGAAATAATTGACAGAATTCAGTCAACTATTGATGATGAAACAGAAGTGATGATTATAAACCCGGCAGCATTTACACATACCAGTGTTGCAATCCGTGATGCAGTTGCTGCAGTGGAAGTTCCTTTTATAGAGGTGCACTTGTCCAACCCACATACAAGAGAGCCTTTCAGGAAGCATTCCTATTTTTCAGATCTGGCAATAGGGGTGATTGCAGGATTTGGTGTACAGAGTTATTTGATGGCTTGTGAGCGAGCTATCGATTTTTTGAAACAAAATGAGTTAGATAACGATTAGTCCAATTTATACGATTAAATTCTGAGTTAAGAAGGTAATTTACTATGGATATTAGAAAGGTTAAAAAATTAATTGAGTTGCTTGAAGAGTCTGGCGTCGCCGAAATTGAAATCAAGGAAGGCGAAGAGTCGGTTCGAATTAGCCGAGCAACTGGTGCTGTAGCGGCGGCTCCAATTCAATATACAGCTGCGCCTGCACCTGTTGCAGCGCCATCAGCACCAGCTGTAGCAGCATCGCCAGCTGCAGAAGCAGTCAGCGGGCATCAGGTTAAATCTCCAATGGTAGGTACTTTTTATCGTTCACCTTCTCCAGGTTCCAAGTCATTTGTAGAAGTGGGCGACAAGGTCAATGTTGGTGATACTCTGTGTATCATTGAAGCAATGAAAATGATGAACCAAATTGAATGTGACAAGGCGGGTACGGTCAAAGCCATTCTGATTGAAGATGGTGAACCGGTAGAATTTGATGAACCACTATTCATTGTTGAGTAGTAAATCCTCAAAGATTATTCGTTTAATTAATACCTTGTTAACTCATTAATTACTGGAAAAGATAATGCTTGATAAAGTGGTTATAGCAAATCGTGGTGAAATTGCGCTACGAATTTTAAGAGCTTGCCGTGAAATGGGTATAAAAACGGTGGCAGTACATTCTGTTGCCGATGAAAATTTGATGCACGTTAAACTGGCCGATGAATCTGTCTGTATTGGGCCAGCATCGCCTATGCACAGTTACCTGAATATTCCTGCAATTATTGCGGCTGCAGAAGTTACAGATGCCGTAGCAATTCATCCTGGTTATGGCTTTTTGGCTGAAAATGCTGATTTTGCCGAGCAAGTCGAGCGAAGTGGATTTACCTTTATTGGTCCTACTGCCGATAGTATTCGGTTAATGGGCGATAAAGTTTCAGCCATAGAAGCAATGAAAAAAGCAGGCGTTCCTTGTGTGCCAGGTTCAGGTGGACCTTTGGGTTCAGATGATCAGGAGAATTTGAAAATTGCTAAACGCATTGCTTATCCGGTTATCATCAAAGCTGCCGGTGGTGGCGGTGGTCGTGGTATGCGTGTGGTACACAAAGAAGAAGATTTGGTGAAGTCGATATCAATGACCAAGGCAGAAGCCAAAGCAGCGTTTAATAATGATATTGTTTACATGGAAAAATATCTGGAAACACCAAGACACGTTGAAATTCAGGTGATTGCAGATTCTCATGGCAATGCGATTTATCTTGGAGAGCGAGACTGCTCCATGCAGCGTCGACATCAAAAAGTGGTTGAGGAAGCGCCAGCGCCAGGACTAACAGAAGAAAAAAGACGATTTATTGGTGAGCGTTGCGCGCAAGCTTGTAAAGACATAGGTTACCGTGGTGCCGGTACTTTTGAATTTTTATATGAAAAAGGCGAGTTCTATTTCATTGAAATGAACACCCGTGTTCAGGTTGAGCATCCGGTTTCTGAAATGATTACTGGTGTGGATATTATTAAAGAGCAGCTTCGTGTCGCAGAAGGACAACCACTTTCCTTTAAACAAAGTGATATTGTCCTGCGTGGACACTCAATTGAATGTCGTATTAATGCCGAAGATCCAAGCACTTTTATTCCATCGCCTGGCACTATCACGCGTTATCATGCGCCCGGAGGCCCAGGTGTTCGATGGGACTCACATATTTATTCTGGTTACAAAGTGCCACCTTACTACGATTCGATGATAGGTAAACTGATCACCTATGGTGAAACCCGAGAAGTAGCCATGGCCAGAATGCAAATGGCTTTGGATGAGGTCATCATTGACGGGATCAAGACCAACATTGAACTGCAACGTAAAATTATGGCTGATGTCAATTTCCAAAAAGGTGGAACCAATATCCATTATCTGGAAAAAATGTTGGATAAATAAAGCATTCTGATATGCAAAAATTTCTTAAAATATTTGGCATTATAGTTTTACTTCTTATTATTGTCGGGTTGGTTCTGGACAACAGTTTTGAGGCAAGGCGAGAAATCGTTATCAAAACTGATAGACAGACAGCCCTGCATTATCTGCAGCAACAATCCAATTGGCAAAAATGGTTTCCGTGGATGGCTATGGATCCGTCTGTTGAAGTTGTCTCTGACAATGAAAGCGATAAAATTTCATGGAAGGGCGTAACAGGAGGTGGTCAGATTATCAATCTCAAATTTAAAGATGATCAGATTATGTTCCACTTTCAATTAACTGGCGATGAAAGTATTTTTACCAACCAGATAGATATTGTTTCAAAAGGCTCTGATACTAAACTGATTTGGCAGATGAATGGCGAAATGTCGCCAATAGTTGTCGGCAATTATTTTGCTCAAATTATGGATGGGATCATGGGACAGACAATGGACAGTGGCCTGCAACAAATTAAAAATAACCTGCAGGATTAATCCTGATTGTTTTCCTGATTTAGATATTCTATTCCCGCACCATATTGATTCGACCATGCAATTCTGGCTTTCAGGATAGGGGCGTCGCTTGCCATATGAGCTGCTTGAACCTCAATTAAACTATTTTTCTTCATTGCGGCAAGTATTTTACTTTCAATAAATAAGCCTTTTTCAGAAAAGTTTAGGGTTGGGGCTATAAACTTTTGAAAGCCTTCACCTGTCACATATACATCAATTCTGACAGGCAATCTTTCATCTTTTCTATTTGATCGAGTCGACATCCGCTTTGACAAAAATAAATATACTTAAAAAAAGTATAATGTATAAAATCAGATTAGCCAGTTGAAATCTAAAAGAGTTATCACATTATATTGTCGCCAAAGGATAGCGATATAATGCGGCTGATTTCGGAATAACTCATACCTGATTGTTGTTGCAGATCGTTAAAGATGTTCTGAATTAAATTCAGATCGCGCATTGAAGTAGGGTGACGACTTATTACGTTTTGAGAAATGAAATATCCAACAGTATCTTGCGAAAGTAAAAAAGTATCTTTTCCTATAGTACGAAGAAAATATGGGCCAGTATTTCCACCCAGGCGTGAGCCCTGTTTTTTTAGTAGTTGCCACAGTTCAATGATATTATTTTCAGGCCATTCAGACAAAAATTGACCAAAGCTGCCATGCTTTTCAGATATTTCCAAAATAAAGTTGGCGTTGTGACGAATAGATTTTACTTTTGTAAAATTACGGATGATCCTTGTGTCTTGCGACATTTTTTCAATTTGCTCATCACTAGCCAAAACCAGTTTTTCCGGCTGAAACTGCCAAAAGACTTCTTCAAACCCCGGCCACTTTGCCTCTACAACTCGCCAGACAAAACCTGACTGAAAGATTTTTTTGCTCATTTCAGATAAACAGGTTTGATTGGATATTTGGCTAATTTGCTGAGAGGTTTTTACTTTAGGTAGTAGCGCTTCGAGTTGCGCTGCGCCACCTTTTCTTTCAGTGGCGCGTTGTAAAATTTGCGAGAAGTTTTCCATCGAGATTACTTGTTACAACTGCTCTCCAATTGTAATGTTTCGTCAACTATTTCAAAAACTTCATTATTGCCGCCAGCGGCTGAAACAGAAGTAAGATACTGATGGTTAACGATTACCAGAGGCACACTTTGCACTTGATATTTTACCAATAAGTCGTAATCATCTTTCAAGGCTTTTTCGATTGCGGCTTGATCGCTTAATGCCTTATCAGCTTCTTCTTTATTAGCGCCTTGTGCAACCAGAAACTCAACCGCTTCCTGTTGTGAGCCGAAAAGTTTTTGCTCCTTGTGTACACGTTCAAAAATAGCGTGTTGGGTTTTTTCAAGAACGCCCAGTTTTTTTGCGGCATGGTGAACCAGAAGTAATGATCCAAACATATTATTGCCGAGAGTCGTTGGTACTGATCTGAATTCAATATCAGGATTTTTGGCTCTCCAGGCTTCAGCAGAAGGCTCAAGGTTGTAACAGTGAGGACACTGGTATGCGAAAAACTCTATAACAACTGGTTTTTCACAAGTGGCCTGTGGAACAATAGTTTGATATTTTGGGCCAGCTTGATGCTCATGATGATCATGAGCATGTTCTTCCTCTGCTTTCTCCTCTTCTGCCTGAGTTTCCTCAGACAAAGCAGTTTCAGATTGCTCGGGTAATGTAGCGGTTTGATCGCTTTGTTTTTCCTCATCCTGTTGACAAGCTGCTAGCATCATCAGTGAGAATACAATCAATATTATTTTTTTCACAATGACTCCTTAAGATGGACTGATTTTGTAAAGAACCAACTATACACTGGTCTTTGAGTGATATCGAGAATAGAATACAATTTTACTGGTAATTTTGACAAGATTTGATCTATCCTGTTTTGAATAAATACCAAAAAATTTTATTAAGGTAAAACCATGTCACAAGTTTTAGAAGAATTACTGCAATTATTATCTTTGGAAACCATCGAGCAAGGACTCTATAGAGGTAACAGTCAGGATATCGCATTGGGGCATGTTTTTGGCGGGCAGGTTATCGGCCAGGCATTATCTGCGGCCAAGAGAACGGTGGATAAGGACAGACCGGTTCATTCTTTTCATAGTTATTTTTTAAGACCAGGCGATGCCACCAAGCCAATCGTTTATGATGTAGAAAATATACGAGATGGTAAAAGCATTTCAACCCGCCGTATTAAAGCCATTCAAAATGGAAAACAGATATTTTTTATGACAGCGTCATTTCACGGTGCTACCACTCAATTTGAGCATCAGGCCAGTATGCCAGATGTTACAGTGCCAGATGATTTGCCATCAGAGCAGGAATTGTTAAAGAAACACAGTGATAAAGTGCCTGAATGGATCAGAGACAGGATCATTTGTGAAAAACCAATTGAAATGCGATCGGTTGATTTTTTTGACCCCTTTAAAGGTGAAAAAAAAGAACCTATTAAAAATGTCTGGATGAAAGCCAATGGACAGTTGCCTGATGATCCTCGCATTCATAAATACTTATTAGCTTACGCTTCAGATTTCGCATTTTTACCCGTTGCAGGCCAGCCTCACGGTATTTCTTTCGCTTTGCCTGGATATCAAATGGCAACAATTGACCATAGCATGTGGTTTCATCGCGATTTCAGATTTGATGACTGGTTGCTTTATGCTATTGACAGTCCCTCATCCAGCCATGATAAAGGTTTTGTCAGGGGGCAATTTTTTGATCGTTCAGGAAGACTTGTGGCCAGTACGGCGCAAGAAGGTGTGATCAGGAAAAAGAAATAAATGGCGCTTTTTGATAAGTTTTAAATTATCTTTAGATTCAGTATTCGATAAGCGTTGGTTGAGACTGATCAAGATCAAGAGAAAAGGCACTGTTAGCTTTATAATCTGATCGCTTAAAGCTCAATGGAAACATATTGTGATTAACATGCCTAACATATCTCAATCTATACAGCATAAAAGTCTTTCTTTTGTTCGTTGGTTGTTGGCGCCATCGCAATTGGCAAGTATAACTACCAAATTACCCTTTATCATTTGTCAAAAATCAATAGAGCTGGCTTGTAATAAAATGCTTGAAGAACCTGTTAACGAGGGTGAGTTCGATTTTTTAAATGCAAAGGTATTACAAATTGAAATAATTGATGCAAGACTTTTTGCAGGATTAAGTTTTCGCAATAATAAAATTATTTGTGTTTATATGGATAACAACAAACACTCATCAGATGTGACCTTGTCAATTGCAACAGCTGATGCTATCAGCTTAATGGAACAAAAAATTGATCCCGACACGCTTTTTTTTCATCGCAAACTTAAAATTCAGGGCAATACAGAACTGGCACATCATGTGAAAAACACAATAGATAATCTTGATCCGGATTTGCTACCAGCTTTTCTCAAGAAGATAGTTATGATATATCGAGATAAAATATTAACCTGATATTTTGATTTTAAACTTAACTAGCTAACCATTTTGATACCTGGCATTTGAAACCAGTATCCATTGCAAAAACTATAGTCGTTATTCAGTTGTTCAGATAGTAATAAATCTTTGGAAGTTTGATCGTTATTTGAATCACCGATGACTTTCGATAAAGAATTAATCACAACCAGAGTATCACTAGCATCAACAGGCACAATTCTCAGTACGTCAATTCCGCTATCATGCAAATCTTTGTAATAATTCAACAGATTGGTAACCGTGGCAGATTGTGTTTGAATGCCATTGATTTGGGCAAAGTGTTCGCCTTCGCGAGATTTAACCAAAATTCCTTGAGGATCTTTTTGACAAACAAATTGACAGTTGTCTTTGGGGTGTTGGTAATGTCTGGCAGAAAAACAGCGCGCTGAATAAGCCAAAGGCATGCGCCCAAAAGCCTGATACTCGATTTCAATCTGATGTTTTTTTGCATGCGAAATTAATGGGCTAATGTCTTCTTTTCCCATCTCAACAGGTACAACCCATCGCGTCATTCCGGATTTACGTAGAATATCAAAAGTGGCCTTGTTGTATATGTTGATTGCACATCCAGCAACAAATTGATGATCGTGGTTTTTAGCAAGTTGTATTGCAGCCACATCATTTGCTTCAATCAGAAATGTTTTTTGCGATGCAATTTTGTTTAAGTATTTTAATTCAGAAACCGATTCTAAAAGTGTCATTGTGGAGAGGACTACCTGTTTTCCTGAATTAAAAAGTTTATCTGAAATGTCCATCCAATCTTCAAGTTTTAAAGCTCTTCTTTTTGAGCAAATTGTTTCTCCAAGATAGACGATATCAACATTGGTATCAGAAAGTTGTTCGTAGAAATCAAAGTATTCTTCTCTTTGCCAGAAGTAGGGAATTGAAGCCAATGATATTTTCATCAAATCACTCCTATTGCCATTTTCGTTCGTAAGCACCAAGTGTTGTTTGGTGGCCTTCTGAAAGAGAAGACAGGGTTTGATAAGCAGATGGGTCAATTGCTTGATTGGATAAATGTGAGTCGTTAGATAAACTGTCTAAGGCCTTTCGCCAAATTTTAGTCACTGTAGCAACGTAAGCTGGACTTCGTTGGCGACCCTCAATTTTTATTGCCGCAATTCCTGCAGCATTTAATTGGGGTAAAATATCCAGAGTGTTTAGGCTGGTTGGCTCCTCAAGGGCGTGCTCAATTTTTCCTTTTACATCAAATCTGCCTTTACAAAGTGTTGGATAACCAGCTAATTCATGTTTATCGAATTGGTCTATTAACATACCATTGAGTCTGCTTTGTAGAATGTCACCTTTGTCCTCCCACTCGACATAAGCTGCAGGTGAACAAGCGCCGTGAGAATTTGGAGATTCACCGGTCAAATAGGAAGATAAAAAGCATCTTCCTTCGGCCATAATGCAAAGACTACCAAAGCCAAAAACCTCAATTTCTACCGGTGCATTGGCGGCAAGATAAGAGACTTGAGTCAGAGATAACACTCTGGGCAAAACAGCTCTGCGAATGGCAAAGTTTTGATGGTAAAAATTAAGTGACTCCAGATTGGTAGCAGATGCCTGAACAGAGAGATGAATTGGCATGGTATCAGATTTATTGCGTATATAATCCATTACTCCCATATCCGCAACAATCAAGGTATCAATCCCCAAATCAATAGCTTGATCAACAGTATCAGTCCACCGTTTCCAGTTATTTTCACGAGGGTAGGTATTAATGGCGCAGTATATTTTTCGTTGATGTTGATGGGTATATTCCACAGCTTGCCGAATTTGTTTTGTAGAAAAATTTAATCCGGCAAAATGACGAGCGTTGGTTTCATTTTTCAAGCCAATATAAACCGCATCAGCACCATTGTCGATAGCTTTGATGAGTGATTGATAATTTCCTGCCGGGCAAACCAGTTCCATGTAATTAACTCATGTCATTATTGTGGACTGTTAAATTTGGTACTACAAAAAGATTTGCATTGTAGCAATGATTAATAGAAGAGAATTGACGCTGGTCAATTAAATAAGTCGGGGGGCTAACGGAATGAAAGTTGGGAGGGTAGTTGGGTTAACACAAAATTAATTGCGTTAACCCAAAAAAGATTTAGCTGGCAGGCAATATTGTTGCAGTCGCTTCACCAAAACCGATACGCTTAAAGCCTTCTTTCTCACACCAGCCCCTCATTATCACAGTGTCACCATCTTCAAGAAATGTTCTGGTTTCACCATTTTTCAGGGCGATTGACTCTTTGCCACCAAAAGATAGTTCGAGCAAAGATCCTGCTTCTTCATGAGAAGGACCCGACTGCGTACCACTACCAATCATATCACCTGATCTAAAATTACAGCCATTCACAGTATGGTGTGTAACCATTTGAGCAACCGTCCAGTAGGAATGTTTGAAGCTGGTGACTGATAAATGATTGGCGGAATCACCTTTTTCTCTCATGGTTTCTGTTTCCAGCAAAACTTCCAGTTGTATATCAAAGGCACCTGATTGTCGATTAGTTTCAGATTCAAGATATGCTAAAGGTTGAGGATCAGCTTCGTCTCGATGCCAGCTGGTTTTAAAAGGTGCCAGTGCTTCTGTAGTGATTATCCAGGGTGAAACAGTGGAAGCAAAGTTTTTGGCCAAAAATGGTCCTAGCGGTTGATATTCCCAGGCCTGAATGTCACGAGCTGACCAGTCATTTAATAAACACATGCCAAAAACATGATCTTCAGCATTATCCAGACTGATAGATTCACCCAGATCATTGCCTGAGCCGATATAGATACCCACTTCCATTTCATAATCCATACGTTTACAAGCAGAAAAAACAGGTGCTGCGGCATCCGGAGCCTTGATTTGTCCTTTTGGTCGTTTGAATTGCTGTCCTGAAACATCAATTGATGATGAGCGTCCATGATAGCCAATGGGAACCCATTTATAGTTAGGTAACAAGGGATCATCAGGACGGAACAATTTACCAACTGATGTTGCATGATGTATAGATGCATAAAAGTCAGTGTAATCGCCTATCACACAAGGTAATTTAAAGACTGCCTCACTTTGCGGCACTAAACAGGTTTTCATTTTTTCTGACAAATCGCTTCCCTGACGTAATGCTCTTGATAAAGCTAACCTGACCTGTGACCATACATCTTTGCCATGCGACATAAAATCATTCAGATTTTCCTGATTGGCCAGTTCAATTGCTCTGGCTACATCACCGGAGAAAACCTGATGAGAAACCAGCGCTGCAAAATCAACAATATAATCGCCGATTGCAACGCCAGCACGGAAACTTTCATTTGAATCTTTTCGTTTAAAAACTGCAAAAGGCAGATTTTGAATTGGAAAATCATTGTTTTCCTGATTAGCAGATTCTACCCAACTGATTAATTGAGGATCATGGGTTTCATTGATTTGGGACATTAAAAGGTTGCTCCGATTTAAAACACAATTATTCCTATTATATCAAGGCAGCAACAAAAGAACACGGTAGTTGTTTGAGGTATTTGTTATGAACAAAAAGGGAAAGGTGCAAATTAACTTTTATAGGTAAAATTACGCATCATTGGCCATGTGTTTGGCGATGATATCAATAAGATCAGACTTTAAAATAGGCTTTCTTAAAAGGTCATCGAATATTTCAGATTCAGACAATATTTCGCTTTCAGCCAAACCGGAAGCTGTCAGAGCAATTACGATTGGGTCATAGATCTCTTTTATTATCTGAGTTGCCTTGTCACCATCAAGATATGGCATACGTAAATCCATTAAAATCAAATCGGGTCTTACAACTTTAGCCATTTCAATAGCTTGTAATCCATCATCAGCGATAAAGAGTTCAAATGGCAAACTTTCCAAAAATTTACCTACCAGAATTCTGTTACTGGCAACATCGTCAACAATCATCACTTTTGCAGGTTTAAACTTGTAATCCCTGTTTTGAGTCTGTTTAACCTGATGAGCCTTGCATACATCAACCTCATAAAGATGCAATGTGAAGCAACTGCCAACATTTTCCTGGCTCTCCACGGTAATATCACCATCCATTTGTTCAGCAAGTTTTTTGCATATTGCAAGCCCCAGTCCTGTTCCGCTTCGATATTGTTCATTAGATAAATCCTGTTCAAAATATTTAAACAGTTTACCTTTAAATTGATTTGGAATGCCTATGCCGGTATCTGTGATGGATATAAACAAATCCAAAGTAGACTTTTTTTCAGTATAACTGATTGAATTAACATCAATGGAGATAGAGCCTTCTTCAGTAAACTTTTGAGCGTTACTGAGTAAATTGAAAATGATTTGTCTTATACGATGAATATCAACCAACAAATATTGAGGTATGTCAGTATTAAAGTTAAGTTTAAGTTCAACGTGTGATTTTATATTGGCTTTAAAAATATTAAATATATCTCTGATTTCTTTTTCGAGATTGGCAGCAGATTTAACAATTACCATTTTGCCAGCTTCAATCTTCGAAAGATCAAGAACGTCATTGATGATGTTGAGCAATCCCTTGGAGCTGGAGTTGATCGAATCAAGATAAGATTTTTGCTCTTCGTCGAGTTTTGACTGTGATAACAGTTGAGAAAAACCCAAAATAGCATTCATCGGTGTACGAATTTCGTGACTCATATTTGCCAGAAATTCAGATTTTGCCTTGTTTGCCTTGTCAGCTTGATGCTGAAGCTCTTTCAGGTGAGCGGTTAAAATATTCTGGTGGTGAATGGCCATTTTAAGCTTTCTTATCCAGTACTGGCTAAGAAGAATAATTACAGTGCTAAAAATAACAATTGACCAAACCAGATATAATGGAATGCCAGATTTATCGACTTGTATAGTAAACCAGCGGTTATTAATTTCTCGTTTTTGATTATCGGTTACCGCTGCAAAACTTTTGTTAATGATGTTAATTAAAGTGTTGTTATCCGGATTCTTGTTGGTAATAAAATGAATGGTAACGCCGCCTTTTACTGAACCACTGATTCTTAAATGTGCAAACTCAGGCTTCCTCAAATAATACGCGGCCACAGACAAACCCTCTATATAGGCATCTGCTTCACCATTGGCAACTTTTTCAAAGGCTTCGGTTACAGAGTTAGTTTTCAAAATGGTAACCTGAGGTTGATATTGTTCAAGTCGTTTAACCAGAAAAAGGTTTTTTGGTAATGCTACTGTTAATCCGGATAATTGGTTTATATCTTCTATGTAGGAAAAATCTGCTTTTGAAACTACAGCCAGAGATGAGCTGATATAGGGTTGGCTATATTTAAATTTTTCTGCTCTGCCTTCAGTATAGGCAGCTGCAAGCGCCAGTGAAATATCATCATGTAATAAACTATTTTCGACATTATTCCAGCCATCAATGTGTTTATATTCAAACCTGATGCCTGAATCTCTGGAAACAATATCAAGATAATCTTTGGCAATTCCCTGAACCTTCTCATCTACGCTTATATAAGGCATCCATGTGGTATCACTAAAATAGACAACAGGATTGTCAGATATCCACTGTAGTTCTTCATCAGTATAAGAAATTATTTGATTGGAAAAACAGCTAAAAGATGCAAAGTATAAAAGCACAAATGCGATCAGGCGGTTTTTATTGTTTATAGAATCCATTCAGCCTTCAGTAAAATTATAAATAAAGCCAGATACATAAATATAGTACAAAACCTGTTTATAACAAGAAGAGCGAAGCGTTAATTTGTCAAAAAAAGTAGCAAATTGATGCTATATATTAATAGTCGAATAAAATGTAGTAACAAAAGTAAGGAGATATTGATGCGTATCAGAAACAAGGTGTTAATAGCGTTTGTTTTGATTGCGGTTATTCCTGTTTTAATCAGCATTATTGCTATTAACACTGCCAGTAGCATCAAAAGTAGTGAAGTTATAAACGAGATTGTAAGTGATCAATTAATCGGAACACGAGAGCTCACTAAAAAGCAGGTACAAAGTTACTTTGAACTCATTAACAAACAGTTAGTTGATTTGTCCGTTTCTGAATACGCTATCATTGCAACCAAACAATTTAGTGACGGATTCAAAAACTATTTTGAACAGACAAAACAGACTATGCCATCAAATTTAGATAGTGAATTGATGGAATACTACCAATCAGATTTCCTGTCACTATACCAGCAATACAACAATGAAACGGATTTCAATGCTAAAGAATGGATAGATAAAATTGATCGAAATGGAATTGCTTTGCAGTATTCGTTCATTAAATCAAACCCTAATCCTGCTGGAGAAAAACATAATCTACACCAATTATCTAATAGTTCAGACTTTGGTAAAAGCCACGAGCGATACCACAAGGAATTCAAACATTTTTTACAGGCATTTGGTTATTACGATATTTTTATTGTCGATGCAGCAACCGCTGACGTAATTTATTCAGTTGATAAGGAAGTTGATTTTGCAACCAATTTAAATGATGGGCCGTTTGCAAATAGCGGTTTGGCTGCAGCCTACCGTCAGGCTATTGAAAGTCAGAAAAAAGGGGAAACAGTTTTAGTAGATTTTAAACCCTATTCTCCATCTTACGAAAAACACGCAAGTTTTGTTGCTACAGCAATTTATGAGGGCAATAAAAAAATTGGTGTTTTAATTTTTCAAATGCCAGTTGATGGGATGAACAAAATTACAACATTTGATAAACAATGGGAATCTCAGGGACTTGGAAAAACGGGAGAAGTATATATTGTCGCCAAAGACGGGCTGATGAGAAGTAATAGTAGAATGCTGGTTGAAGATAAAGAGACTTATTTGAAAGATCTAAAGAAGAATCAGTTGAGTGATGAAATTATCAGTCAGATAAATGTAGGAAATTCAAGCATCGGTTTGCATCCGGTAAAAAATCTTGCAATTGATGAAGCGCTAAAAAACAAGACTGGTGTTATGCAGATCACTCAAGATGAAAAGACAATTATTTCGGCTTATGCACCATTACAGATAAATGGCGTTGATTGGGTGATCCTGACCAATATGAATGTAGAAGAGGCATTTGCTTCGATTGATGATATATCGTCAACGATAATTAAAACTGCGCTTATTATTTTGGTTGTTGTCGTTATTTTGGTTTTAGCAATTTCATTTTGGTTTTCAGGTCAAATTACCAAACCTATTGAGGCCTTGAGTGAAGGTTTGCGAATTGTTGGTAAATCTTCAGATCTGACTTACAGAGTCGATGTGAAAAGTAATGATGAAGTTGGCAAGGCCGGAAAAGCGTTTAATGAAATGCTGGAAACTTTTTGTCAGAGCATTGAAATGGTGGCGGATTCAACAATGCAGTTGGCAGCCACTGCAGAGGAAACATCAATAATTACTGATAAAACCAATGCATCTTTAAGAGATCAGCTGGCTGAAACTGAAAAATTGGCGACAGCCGCTACTCAAATGAGTACGACAATCAAAGATGTTGCGGTAAACACCAAAAGTACAGCTGATGCAGCTTCCAGCGTTAATGAGCAAGCCGATAAAGGGCAGCAAAACATGCTGGAAACTGTTTCCGAAATAAATTTATTGGCAGGCGATGTTGAGCATTCTGCAAAACTGATTAACGATTTGGAAAAATGTAGTTTAGAAATTGGTTCTATTCTGGGTGTAATCAAAGGGATAGCTGAGCAAACAAATTTGCTTGCTCTTAATGCTGCAATAGAAGCCGCAAGAGCTGGAGAACAAGGTCGTGGATTTGCTGTGGTGGCAGATGAGGTTAGAGATCTGGCGAGCAAAACACAAGCATCAACAGAAGAAATTAACCAGATGATTGATAAATTGCAAATGGGATCGAAGAAAACGGTCGAGGCAATGGTTCAAAGTCAGCAAAAGGCTACCAAGGCAACTGAAAATGCAGTTATAACAGGAGAGTCATTAAAGAGTATTGTAAATTCAATCAACCAAATCAATGATATGAGCATGCAAATATCGGCAGCCACTGATGAGCAAAGTATTGTGGCTGAAGAGATAAATCGTAATGTAATAAAAATTAATGATATTACAGCGCAAACTTCTCAAGGTGCAAATCAAACATCGCATGCTAGTGAGAATCTGGCAAGGTTGGCGACAAATTTGAGAGATTTGGTGGGACAATTTAAAATAAGTTAGCGCAATCAAAATTAAATATTTGATCTGTAACAAAGTTATATGGAATTTTTAATAAATTTCATACAAACGTGAAATAAGATGTATAAAATATGAACAGCGTCAAGTAAAAAAAGATAAAATAATATTACTATCTGAGATAGATAGATGTAGGGGAAAAATAGTGAGTAGAATATTAGCTGTTATAAGTTGTTTTTTCGCGATTTTTTTTTCTCATTCCCTTTCTGCAAAACAAGATTTCTTTGATTTAGGCGAGCTCTATTTTTCTGATATTGGTGATAAAGAATCTCTACCACTTTGCTGTACTGCCGTATTGCAATCTAAAGACGGGTTTATTTGGCTAGGTTCTCAAAGGGGATTGATCAGATACGATGGTTACAGATTTAAATATTTTACTCATTCTCTAGACGATCCTGAGTCTATTAGTGGAAATTATATCATTTCGTTATGGGAACATGACGGGAAAATCTGGATTGGTACTGTTACTGGTGGAGTGTCAGTACTTGATGTTCAAAGTGAGAAATTCTACCACTATAAACATGATCCAAAAAATTCTAATGGCTTAACTCATAATCGTGTATTTGCAATCAGTGACGATAAAGATGGCAATATGTGGTTTGGTACCATGAACGGATTAAACTTTCTGGATATAGCTGAAGACAAAATCACTCATTATTTTCATTCCAGTGACAATAAAAATTCAATTGAAGCCAATCATATACATGCTTTATTCAAGGATGACTTAGGCAATCTTTGGGTTGGTTCAGACAAAGGCCTCAATAAATACAATTATCAAAAGAAAAATTTTGAGCAAGTATTTCAGGAAGGTTTAGAAGACGTGCTAAAAAAAGGCGTAACCAGCTTGTATCAGGACAAGGCTGGTAAATTATGGGTAGGTTTAAAAAGTGGAGAGGTATTATGGATTGATCCAGCAACCAATATTTTTAGGGATATAAAAATTAGCTTTAACGAACAGCTAAACATTAAATCAAGCCGAATCAAAACTATAGCACAACCTAATGATAATGAAATTTGGTTGGGAACATACGGGCACGGTATATTAGTTGTAGATGTTAAAAGTGGTTCCTTGGTAAGGCATTTGAAACACCAACCGTCTGTTAGTAGCAGCATTAATTTTGATTATATTGGACAAATTGTAACTGGCAAGTCCGGCTTAATGTGGGTGGCAACATGGGGAGGAGGATTAAATCGGTATAATCCTCAAAATGCAGGGTTTAGAGTTCTACGCATAGATGAAAGTAAAAATAATTGGTTCAAAGGAAAGGATGTTAGCAATATTCTTGAGCTAGACAATGGCGATCTCTTATTGGGCAGTCATGGAAAAGGGTTGGAAATAGGAAATCCTTTGACACACGAATTTTATTCAATTGAAGACTATACTGGCAATAGATACTTTTTAGCCAACAAATTCATATCAGGTCTTGTTCAAACCAGTGATCAAAAAATATGGATTGGAACCAGAGGAGGGCTGCAAAGATATGATAAGAACACTAATGAGGTTATAACTTTTACTTCGGCAGATGGTTTGGCGGATAACACGGTATTAAAAATTGCTGAAGATTCTTCTGGAAATTTGTGGGTGGCGACATTAAAAGGATTGGTACGAATCAGAATGTCAGATTTTACTATTGACTCTCCATTAAAAGATGATCCTTTGTATCAACTATTTGCTAAAGAAACCACTATGTCAATCGTATACCAGCCTGGAGGATATCTATGGGTTGGTACTACTGGAGGTCTGTTTTTAGTAAGCGAAAAAGATTTCTCGCTGGCAGTATTTAAATCAAAAACAGATGTTGATCAGTCTGGTAAATTGACTCATGACGTTATAAATGGGTTATTGGTTGATAGTAATGGTTCATTATGGGTTGATACGGCCTTCGGCTTGGATAAATTAGTGGAATGGAAAAATGGAACCCCAATATTTCAATCAATTAATAAACAAGCAGGCTGGCCATTTCAATCTTTCGGATCAAATCTTTTAGAGGACGGGCAAGGGAGAATATGGACCCATTCGGCAATATATGATCCTCGGACGAACAATATTGAAAGTTTATCAAAAGCTGAAGGCGTTGATTTTGGGACTTTTTGGCTAGGTTCATATGCCAAGACTAAAGACGGGGTTCTGATGTATGGCGGTAGTGAAGGGCTGTTGATGATAGAGGCAGAAAAATATACTCCATGGAAATTTGAACCAGATATTATGATTAGCGACGTAAGGATAGATGGACAAAGTATTTATTTTGTTGATTCAGCCCCAATTATTCTTGAGAATAATATTCAAAATTTTGTTATTGAGTTTGCTTCTACAGATTATTCAGCACCTGAAAAAATAAAGTTTGCGTACATGTTAGATGGTTATGATAATGACTGGACAGAGGTTTCGTCTGAATATAGAACGGCAACTTATACCAATCTGAATCCGGGGAAGTATCAGTTAAAAATAAGAGCGACCAACCGTACTGGCAAATGGAGCTCTCACGAATATGTTTTAACCCTCCAGCAATTACCCAAATTCTACCAAACCATGTGGTTTCGTTTTGTATTGTTTATTATTTTCTGTCTAATAATTCTCGCTGCAGTAAAAATAAGATTGTATGGCCTGCGTATGCAGAGAAATAGGCTGAAGTTGATTGTAAAAGAAAGAACACTGGAGCTTGAAGAGAAAAATAAGGCACTCGAGGTTGCTTTAGATGATCTGGAAAAGGTTAGTCTGACTGATCACCTGACAGGTGTTTATAATCGTCGTTTTTTGAGTCAGTTAATTAATCAGGAATTATCCAAACTGCAAAGGCATTACTACAACGAAGATGAAAATAAACAATCTGCATTTGGGTTTGTGGTCGTGGATATTGATCACTTTAAGCCAATTAATGATAGATATGGTCATGATGCCGGGGATAGGGTATTGTCAAATTTTGCCAAAATTCTGTCAGATACATGCCGTGAGTCTGATTGGGTTATTCGTTGGGGTGGGGAAGAGTTTTTAATTGTCGGTCGCTTTGTCAAACGGGATGAATTGCATACTTTGGCACAAAGGATCAAGGATAATATTGAAGCCAGTGAGTTTGATATCGGAAATGGCGAAGTAGTTAAGCGTACATGCTCAATTGGAGTGACCGCTTTTCCTTTTGTTAAGAATCAGTTTGATGGCTTAACCTGGGAGCAAACCTTGAACCTGGCGGATTTGGCACTTTATGTTGCCAAAAACAATGGTAGAAATATTTGGGTCAGCTTGTATGAAAAATTGATATATGATCCTCAGAAAATGTATCAACAGGCTTTTGAAGATTTGGCTGCTTTAGTTGAGGGTGGCATAATTGAGTATACAGTTTCAGACAGCAATAAAGAAATAGATTTCGATAACAGGAAAAATTGAAACATCAATAATTTATTGTGCCAGGTTTGCAGAACCAAAAGATAACTAATATGAACCATAAATTTGAAATCTTTCCTCGTGTGCCATTGATTCAACAGGCAACGCCGTTTTTACCCCTAGACCGTCTTACCGAGCTTTTTAACGTTTCGCTTTGGATTAAACGCGATGACATGAATGGTGTAGGAGCGGGTGGAAATAAAGTCAGAAAACTGGAGTATTTGCTGGCGGATGCAAAACAGAATAACGCTTCAGCAATCATCACAGGTGGAGGCGTTCAATCCAATCATGCCTCTACAACAGCAATTTGTGCCAAACGATTAGGACTTAAAAGTTATCTTGCTCTGGTAGCGGCAGTACCTATTGAAAATGAGCATTATCAAAGCAATGGCAATGTCTTTTTAAATCAACTTTGTAATGCTGAAATTAAAAGATTCCCCAAAGGAAGTAACGTAAATAAATGTATTGAGCAATATGCTCAAGAGATAGAAAAACTAACTGGTAGTAAGCCCTATGAAATTTGCATGGGTGGCTCAAACGTCATTGGGTCATTAGGCTATATCAAAGCCGCATTAGAAATTGCTTCTCAAATGAAGGCTCATGGCATCAAGTTCGCCTCTTTAGTTCATGCTTCTGGCAGTGCCGGAACTCAGGCAGGACTAATCGTTGGCTTTTATCTGGCGGGCGCTGATGTTGATGTTTTGGGGTGTAGCGTAGTCTACGATAAACCTAAAATCAGCCAAATGGTACTGGAACTTTGTCAGCAGCTTTCTCAGCTTCTTGGTATTACAAATGTTAACTGGGCTGAGAAAATTAATGTTAATGATAGTTATATCGGCGATGGCTATGGTTTGCCAGGTAAGGCTACCTGGGAAAGTATTGATATTGGAATTGAGACTGAATCGATTATTTTTGACCCCTGTTATACTGGCAAAGCATTTAATTATTTACTTGATCTGCTACGTGAGCAATCCAGTCTGTTACGAAAAAACACTATATTTTTGCATACAGGAGGTATGGTTGGGCTGATGGGGTATCAAAACTTTACACAGAAGATTCAGTCGGATCAGAGTTTATACTAAGCCAAATAAAAAAGGCCTAGCAGCTTATCAAATTGATAA
>Ga0224501_10000905_pt1 | contig 22902 bp, 21 predicted proteins | sample SF_Oct11_sed_USG_4_FD_169105 | JGI IMG/M metagenome (GOLD analysis project Ga0224501, IMG submission 169105) | Sediment microbial communities from San Francisco Bay, California, United States - SF_Oct11_sed_USGS_8_1 | ecosystem: Environmental > Aquatic > Marine > Sediment | place: USA... | reverse complement strand
TATGAAAACTTTCCTTCTGTCAAGCGCTATCTTCTGCCCCCTGTAGTATCCCTGTGTGGAAAGATAGAAATGGAGATCTCACAGCTTTCTCCTGAAGATGCAAAGATGTTCCTCGATGACCTTGGAATTGAAGAGCCTGCATTGAACAAACTTGTTCACGTCTGCTACGACATCCTTGGGTATATTTCATTCTTTACCTATGCAGGAAATGAGGTCAGGGCATGGACAATTACAAAGGGCATGAATGCACAGAAGGCTGCTGGAAAGGTACACTCTGATATTGAGAGAGGGTTTATACGGGCAGAGGTCATCTCTTTTAGCGATTTTATCTCTGTGGGGAATATTCATACTGCAAGAGAAAGAGGGCTTTTAAGGCTCGAGGGAAAGACGTATGAAGTAAAAGATGGAGATATCATTAATTTCAGGTTTAATGTGTGAAAACCTTTGACATAAATAAACTCATTCTGATACTTTATAAAAAGGCGATGGAGTTCGCCAAACGTCCGCTTTAAACGGACTGATAACTCCTACAGTGTTAGTTAAAAGCTTTTAGTATTAGCTGACAGTTTTTGACTCAATGCTCATTACTAATTGCTATTTGCTAACAGGGTAGGAGTTTTTTAGTTTAAGGCAAGTAATAACTCCTACCGACAGAGTGATGATCAGGAGGGTTAGATGCTTGATAAGTATTCATATCTGAAAGAAGAGCTTTTAAAATGTGTTGATTCCATGTCTGGTGTTGATAATATCCATGGGTGCCCCTTTGAAGAACTTAAAGAGAAAATCCAGGATAACGTGTTTAATCTTGTTGTTCTCGGACAGTTCAAGAGAGGTAAAACCAGCCTTATTAATGCACTTTTAGGTACAGAGATATTGCCCACAGCAGTGGTGCCACTTACCTCTATAGCAACAATCCTTAAATACGGTGAGGCGCTGAGGATAAAGGTCTATTTCAATGATGGCAGGATGACCGAGATCAGACCTGAAAGCCTTTCACAGTATGTGACAGAGAAAGGAAACCCTAAAAATGAGAAGAATGTTCAGGAGGTTATCATTACCTATCCGTCACCTTATCTTAAAGATGGTGTAAGATTGATAGATACACCCGGTGTAGGTTCTATTTACCAGCACAACACAGATGTTGCCTACCAGTATCTTCCAAAATCTGACGCAGCATTATTTCTTCTGTCAGTAGACCAGCCAGTGAGCCAGGCAGAACTTGATTTCTTAAAGGATGTAAAAGAATACTCATACAGGATATTCTTCCTCCAGAACAAGGCAGATTATGTCGGTTCTGAAGACCTGAGTGAATCCATTTCCTTCTCTAAAAAAATTATTGAGGAGTGCATGGGACGCGAAGTAAAAATGTTTCCTCTTTCTGCAAAACTTGCACTCGACGGTAAATTAACAGGGATAAAAGAACTTCTTGAGAAAAGCTATCTCTCAGATTTTGAGAATATACTGAATACATTTCTTATGGAAGAAAAGGGCAAGGTTCTGCTCCTTTCTGTATCGAACACCCTGTTAAGAGCTTTGTCACAGTCAATGTTTGAGTTAGAGCTTGAGATGAAGTCTTTAACCACGCCACTCGATGAACTCATGGTAAAGATAGGAATTTTTGAGAAAAAGAAAAAGGAGGTTTTAGTCGAGAAACAGGATTTTGACATACTCCTCGACGGTGAGGTGAACAGACTTGTAAAAAAGGGCCTTGATGAGGACCTTGAGGAATTTAAAAAAGAGTTAACCTCTATACTTACCGCAGGAATAGAATCTTTTTATAAAGAGAATAAGTCTCTTCCATCGAAACAACTTAATAGCGCCCTGGAAGAATATATTGTTGATGAAGTGAAAAATGCCTATAACAACTGGTGGGCAAAGGAAGATGGAAAACTTGCCTCAGCATTTGAGGCTATATGCAGCAGGTTTATAGAAAAGATAAATGAGACTATTGACATCCTTCTTAAGTTTTCTTCAGAGCTCTTTGCTATCCCATTCGAGTCATTTAAAGCAGAAGAGCTATGGAAAATTAAACCAGGCTTCTACTATAAATTTAAGGAAGAACCGGTCATTCTTGAGATACTTTCAACATCATTTGCACTGTCACTTCCCAAGTTCATAGGCGACAAGATTATCTTAAAAAAGATGAAAGAATATATGCTTGAAATGATAGATACACAGGGTGGGAGGGTAAGATATGACTTTGCAGAGAGGCTCGACAAAAGTAAGCTTGATTTCAGATGGGAAATGCTCCAACGGATTGAAGCAACAATTGAAGGGATATCCACTGCTATAGAAAAAGGGATGAACCAGAAATCAAAAGGTGAAAAAGCAGTTGAGGAACGAAAAGTGTTTTTATTTGAAACGGAACAAAAGATGAATGAAATCAAAGAAAAACTGGTCAAAATTAGGCAACAGGTTTCACAGGGAAATTGAAATGATATGTCCGCTTATTTAAAATACAACTACTGCCATTACGAAAAATAAGCTTCAAATGAAATCTGTACAGAACTCATCATATAGTAACAATAATCAAAAAAGAATAGCATATCAATTTATAATCCTCCTCGGAATTGTGAGCCTATTCGGAGATATAACCTACGAAGGTGCAAGAAGTGTTACCGGCCCATATTTAGCTGTTTTAGGTGCAAGTGCGAGCATTGTTGGTTTAGTGGCAGGCCTCGGCGAATTTCTCGGATATGGATTACGTTTGGTCTCTGGCTATTTTGCAGACCGTACCAAAGCATATTGGTCTCTCACGATTATCGGTTATGGATTAATTTTATCCATTCCCCTATTGGCATTTGCCGGTTATTGGCAGGTTGCAGCTTTTCTTATAATTTTAGAACGAATAGGGAAAGCAATCAGAACTCCTGCAAGGGATGCAATGCTTTCGCATGCCACACTTCAGGTGGGGAGAGGGTGGGGTTTTGCGCTCCATGAAGCAATAGACCAGATTGGAGCCATTATTGGACCCTTGATATTTTCTGCCGTGTTTCTTTTTAAGGGTGGATATCGAGAAGGGTTTGCTATTTTATGGATACCTGCTTTCCTGACTTTATCTATTCTCGTTGTCGCACGGATTAAGGTTCCATTACCTGAGAGACTTGAAACTTTTAGTGAGGGGACAGAGCCAGATATTAAAGGGAAAAAGAGGCTTCAAAAGGTTTTTTGGTTCTATGCATTATTTATCTTTCTGAGTGTTGCAGGATTTTCGAATTTTCAGATCATCTCTTATCATTTCAAAGTTCAGTCAATCGTTTCAGATATCCAGATTCCCATATTCTATGCAATTGCAATGGGTGTAGATGTATTGGTAGCCTTAATTATCGGCAAAACATATGATAAAATCGGTTTGAAATCACTGATAATAATTCCTCTTCTCACTCTCCCTATTCCCTTTTTCGCATTTTCGTATAACTATAGTCTTGCGCTGATAAGCGTTGTGCTCTGGGGTGCAGTGATGGGGATTCATGAAACCATCATGCGTGCGGCGATTGCTGATTTATCATCTGTCGAGCGTAGAGGATTTGCATATGGCATTTTTAATACAATCTACGGTGCTGCTTGGTTCTTGGGAAGTACCTTTATGGGGTTACTGTATGATATTTCCATTAGTTATATAATTATTTTTGTGATTTTCATGGAGCTGATTTCGATACCGGTGTTCTTTTTTGTCAAAAAAGAAAGAATAGAGTAATATTCAACACAATAGTTTTATAGGAGGTGTGTTCATGTTTGAGATAGAGATACCCGGTTTTGGTATGGTAAAAATTAAACATCTGGTTTCAGACTTCACAGGGACTCTCTCTTTCGACGGAATGCTTTTGCCAGGAGTTAAGGAGCAACTCAATAAGATAGCTAACTTTCTGAAACTACATATCTTAACTGCTGATACATTTGGAAAAGTAAGAGAGGAACTTGAAGGGGTAAATTGTGGGATACATATTCTTACAGGCGAAGACCACGATGTGCAGAAGGAGAAATACGTCAAAAAACTTGGCGCTGAACATGTGGTTGCCTTTGGCAACGGAAACAATGACAGGAGGATGCTCAAGGCTGCGAGGGTTGGTATTGCAGTTTCTCAGGGGGAGGGCTGTGCTGTTGATGCCATAGTGTCTGCAGATATTCATGTCACAAGTGCTAAGGACGGTCTTGACCTTCTTCTTAATCCAAAAAGGTGCAAGGCTACATTGAGATTTTAAAAAAGTAGGATTCAAGGGGGCAAGGATTTAAGTGGTCAAGTGAGCTACTTAAGCACTCTCGAACCCTCGGACCCTCAAATCCTTGGACCCTGTTACCAATATGAAAGATGTGGATAAAGATATAGAACGTGCATCTTCTGGAAGTGAAGAAGAATTAAGATTACTCACCCACCCTCAAGCACAAAGCCATGTATTTTCCGGGAGCTATCAGAAAGGGATGAAAGTTAGGACAAACATTAAATCCTTTCAGTAACCTTTTCTGAGACTTCCTGAATAGTCACTCTTACTGTTTCTCTTGTCCGTCTGTCCTTAATCTCGACAAGACCTTCTTTGAGATTCTTTTCGCCGAGGATGATATGGATAGGAATTCCGATTAAATCCGCATCCTTAAACTTGATGCCTGCCCGTTCATCACGATCGTCCATCAACACTTCAATGCCTTTTTCTGTTAAATCCTGATAAAGTTTCTCAACAATATCAACCGTATTTTTATCCTTCATGTTCAATGGTAAAATCTCAACATCAAACGGTGCGATGCTCTTGGGCCAGATAATTCCGTCCTTGTCGTAGTTTTGTTCTATTGCTGCTGCAGCAATTCTTGCAGGGCCAATGCCATAACTTCCCATGATTATCGGAATTTCCCGTCCGTTTTCATCGAGATAGTTAGCCTTGAGAGGTATTGAATATTTTGTGCCGAGTCTGAAGATATTTCCGACCTCAATAGCTTTTTCAATTCTCAAAGGTGCATTACATTTCGGACATGAATCACCTGACTTTGCCATATGGATGTCGTGCCATTCAGCATCGAAATCTTTACCGGGCTTTATCCCTTTTGCATGGTAATGAGGCTTATTTGTACCACTCACATAGATACCCTGCTTAAGGCAAGGGTCAGAAACTACTCTTATTTTGTGATTCATGGGTCCGATGAAACCAGCCTCTATTCCCAGAATTTCTTTTACTTCATCTTTATGTGCAGGCCTGTGTTCACCGATAATCTTACTGAGCTTCTTTTCATGGAGTCCCTGGTCCCCTCTTACAAGTGCGAGCACAGGGCCATTATTGCTTATCACAAGTATGCTCTTTATGAAATATTCAGGCTTGAGATTAAGAAATCTGGATACTTCCTGGACTGTCCGTTTCTCGGGTGTATGGATTTCTTCAAATACCCAATTTTTTGTCTCTATCTCAAAAGGTATTGAAAGAGCAAGTTCGACATTTGCAGCATATCCGCATTTATCACACAGTGCAACCTCATCCTCCCCTGCAGGGCTTGGCGCCATGAATTCATGTGCGGTCGCACCGCCCATCATGCCAGGGTCTGACTCAACCATATAAAACTTAAGTCCGCATCGTGAGAAAATTTTATGATAGGCATCTGCATGGAACTGATAACTTTTTTCAAGCCCATCTTCGTCAATATCAAAACTGTAACTGTCCTTCATCAAAAATTCCCTTGTCCTAAGCACACCGCTTTTGGGTCTTGCTTCGTCTCTCAGTTTTGTCTGAATCTGATACCATATTTGTGGTAAGTCCCTGTAAGAGCGAATCTCTTTTGATGCAAGCCATGTTATTATTTCCTCATGCGTCATACCTAAACACATATCCCGACCAGTTCGGTCTTTTAGCCTGAACATCTCATCGCCGATAGCATCCCATCTCCCTGTCTCCTGCCACACCTCTGCTGGATGGAGGACAGGCATGGTGATTTCCTGCGCTCCTATGGCATTCATCTCTTCACGGAGGATTTTATTTATCTTCTCAATCACCCTGAGGCCAAGGGGTAAATAAATATATAAGCCTGCGGCGAGTTGTCTTACATATCCTGCCCGTAGCATGAGAATATGGCTTACAGACTCGGCTTCGGATGGAGTCTCTCTTAAAGTTGGAATAAACAATTTTGAGAACCGCATAGTGCCTCCTCAGTATCAGTAGAAATATAAAGAATTAATGAGCGCACATTATTCTTAATAGTATAAAAATCTTGTTACGTTAGAGTAATGAATAAATGAGGTTTAGTCAAGGGAATAGCCGGAATGATACAGGGGGCATACTTTGACATGATACCCTGGCATATCTGGTATAGAATAATAATAATATTCTTTGATTTATATCTCTCAAAATAACTCATCATTGATACTTGATTTTCCGTTATTCCCTGTTGTATATTACGCTATGCATAAAAAGAACACGCGTCTGCGCAAGAGGAAGGTATCTTCAGCCGGTTTTCGTGGTCGCATCTGGATTGACGGTGCAGAAGGGACATTCCTGGGATACGGACGAATCGTGTTACTCGAAAGAATCCGGGAATATGGGTCCATCACAAAAGCTGCAAAGTCAATGGAGATGTCTTATAGGCATGCCTGGGAACTTGTGGATTCCATGAACAGGCAGGCCCAAAAACTACTTGTTGAAGCTTCAACCGGCGGTAAAGGAGGGGGAGGTGCCCATGTGACTGAAGAGGGAGAGAAGGCAATTAAACTCTTCTGGCAATTTTATGCAGACTTTCATGACTTCCTCAAACAAGAGGAACAGAATCTTATGTTTTCAGATAAGAATCAACAGAGAAGGAGAAAAGTATGAAAAGGCTGTTTTTAGCAATGGTGCTCATTATGTTTTCAGCAACAGTGGCTACTGCATCAACAGAAATAGTATGTGCCTCAACCACGAGCACTGAGAATTCAGGATTATTCGGGCATATCCTGCCCATGTTTGAAAAAAAGACAGGCATAAAGGTAAAAGTAGTTGCCCGCGGAACAGGTGCGTCAATCGAAATGGGCAAGCGGGGGGATGCAGATGTTGTCTTTGTACATGCAAAGGAACTTGAACTGAAGGCAGTTGAAGAAGGATACTTTGTGAATCGTCACGAAGTTATGTACAATGATTATGTCATCATCGCGCCTCCAAATGATCCTGCAAAGGTGAAGGGAACCAAATTAGCCTCTGATGCGTTCCGTAAAATTGCAGAGACTTGGTATCCCTTTGTTTCAAGGGGAGATAAATCAGGCACGCATACCAAGGAACTCGAAATATGGAGGAAAGCAGGTATCGACCCAAAGGGAAAGAAATGGTATCTCGAAGTAGGACAGGGAATGGAAAAGACCCAGAGGATTGCCAATGAAAAGCGTGCATATGCCCTTACCGACAGAGGAACGTGGCTTGCAACAAAGGTAAAGGACAAGCTCGAAATGATTATCGTTCTTGAAGGTGACCCCGTTCTCTTTAATCAGTATGGAGTAATGGCAGTGAATCCCAAGGTGTATAAGCATGTGAAGTATGATGAGGCGATGCAATTCATAAACTGGCTTATTTCAAAGGAAGGACAGAAGGCTATCGCATCATTTAAAGATAAGTATGGCAATCAGCTCTTTATACCGAATGTGAAATAACAACCAGTGTTATATGAAAAGATTATGTTTCCTTCTGTTGATCTTTGTTTTTTCACTTTCAATATGGACTTTACCTGCTTTAGCATCTGATACATCTGCAGAGATTGAGCAGCTTAAAGAAGAGGTAAAGAGGCTTCTCAAGAGGATAGAGGAGTTAGAGAAAAAGCAGGCTGAGACTGAGGCGAAGACTGTTGAGATAGAAGAAAAGACGGTAGAAGCTGAAAAGAAGGGATTGCAGGCTGGGTATGACAGAGGTTTTTATATAAAGACTCAGGATGAAAATTTTCTCTTGAGAACGAATCTACTTATCCAGTTTCGTTATACATACCTGTCTTTTGACAGGATGGTCAACGCCAACAATGAAAACTGGAGCAACTTCCTTTTGAGGCGTGCGAGGGTCTTTTTCTCTGGTAATGCTCCCAATAAAGACTGGACATATTACTTTCATATTCAGTTAGAGACTTTCAGGGAGGCGAGAGGTGCTGCAAACCTCCACGATGCATATGTAACATGGCAGAAATATCCTTATTTTCAGGTCCGGTTTGGACGTGGCAAGATTCCCTACGGACTTCACTTCTGGCAATCTGCGAGCCTTCTTAACGGGGTTGATAGATCAATCTTTTCAGGTGAGACGGATGTGGACAACAACGAAGATGCCAGGAGATGGCCCGGTGGGAATGCTAATTTCCAGGTGAGCAATGAGGATAGCGTGACAAAGTTTCCGATTGGTGGGTTTAATCTTTACAGGTCTCAGGGGATTCACTTACAGGGTGATATTAATCTATTCGGTGAGGATGGATTCTTACAGTACTGGGCTGGCGTCTATAACGGAAGAAACACAAAGGGAGGTGTGAACAGTGACAGCACCCCACTATGGTTGGGCAGGATCTCCATAAATCCCTTTGGAAAATACGATTTGAGTCAGCAGGGCGACCTTTATTACAGCAAAACCCCTAAGGTCTGTTTTCTTCTCTCGGGTGCTCAGTATGGAGATCGGCTGAGCAAGATTCGGAGTTCAGCGGATGGAAGTGAACAACCAGTGGCTCCTTACGATATTAAAGGTTCTGGCTATAACCTGGCTGCCCTGATAAGATACAGAGGTTTCTCTATGGATGCTGAATATGGGTATGACCGTTTAGAGCAGAAGAGAGAGGGGGGACATACATGGGAACGCTTCGGCTACAGATTTGATACGGGCTACTTCTTAATACCCAGGAAGTTTGAAGTAGTAGCAAGGTATGCACATCTTGAGAGAATGAAAGATAATACAGTGGAAAAGTCCCTTGCCTCGGGGCTCGGTCTTGTTAGCGTTAATGGTGGTACAAACAATGCCATCGAGGATAGCCTTAAAGAATACACCATTGGTTTGAACTACTATGTTCTCGACCACAATATGAAGCTCTTTGTGGATTACAGTTACCTGACGAGGGAGTTTATCCCGATCCCTACTGCAACTGCTCCGGTTGATGACCAGCATGATCACAGATTCAGAACGATGATGCAGTTCTTCTGGTGATCTTCTCTTGAGTTACCACATTGATTGAAACTTACACATTTGTGTTTTATCCATGGAATCAATCATAGAGGGTTTTAGAAAGGCCTTTTCCCTTATATTTACTCTCGACCCAGAGCTGTTGAGTATTATATTCTTGTCCCTCGAGGTCTCGGTGATAGCCCTTATAGTAGCGACAGCCGCAGGCCTCCCGGTAGGTTCTCTGACGGGATTAAAGAGATTTCCAGGAAGGGGATTAATCGTCAGCCTTCTGAATACCTTTATGGGTCTTCCTCCGGTCGTTGTTGGACTCTTTTTATATCTTCTGCTATCAAGGAGTGGTCCCCTCGGCTTCATGGCCTTACTCTATTCACCTACAGCAATGATTATTGCCCAGAGCATTCTTGCCTTTCCTATCGTTGCTGCCCTTTCCCACTCGGCTATTATAAAGGTTGAGCCTGTCATCAAACAGGCTTCCCGGACACTCGGAGCAAAGCCTTTCCAGGTAACGGTAGCCGTCGTCAAGGAAGCACGGTATGGAATAATGTCGGCGGTAATAGCTGCACTTGGGAGAGCAATGGCTGAAGTAGGCGCTGTACTCATTGTTGGCGGAAATATTGCTGGATTTACGCGTGTTATGACAACAACTATTGCCCTTGAAACAGACAAAGGGAATTTTGAACTCGCTCTTGCACTCGGTATCATACTCCTGATGATTTCATTTGTTATAAATATGGTACTGTACGTGATTCAAAAGAAAGGGGTTGTACAAGCAGAATGATGAGTCTGAAGCTCATTACCTCACATATTTACAAAAGTTATGATGGAAAACCCGTTCTGAGGGACTGCTCCTTTTCGTTCGAAAAGAGCGGAACCTATGTGCTCATGGGACCTAACGGATGTGGTAAATCAACATTTCTCAGAATCTGCGCCCTTCTTGAAGAGCCAGATAGAGGAGAGGTCAACTATTTCTCAGGTAATGCCCTGTTAAAGAAAAATATTGAGCTGAAACGCAGGGTAACCCTTTTACTGCCAAGAGTTGGCGTTTTCAATACCTCTTCGTTCAAAAACGTGGCGTACGGTCTGCGGATAAGGGGTATGAGGGTGAAAGAAGTAAGGGATAAGGTTGGCAGTGCACTGGAGTTTGTTGGTCTCATGCATAAAAAGAACCAGAATGCCCTCACCCTTTCGAGTGGAGAGACACAGCGGATGGGTATTGCGAGGGCATTGGTTATTGAGCCCGAGATCATTTTTCTCGATGAGCCAACAGCCTTTGTCGATGAAGAGAACAAGGAGATCATTGAGGATATTATCTTAAGGCTGAAGAAAAGCGGTACGTCTCTGGTTATTATAACCACACACGACAGAATCCAGGCAGAAAAGCTTGGCGATTGGCTTTTGTTGATGAAAGATGGAAGAATTCTCCCTTCCTAAAAGTCAATTGAATTATTGGATACATACCCAAAATAAGAAAAACGTCTATTAATAATCTGTTCCTCGCCAAACTGTAAAATAACTTAAATGTTTTTTGAAAAAAATACAGAGAACGTGTTAAATTATTGCATTACCAAAACAAAGCTCAGGAGGATATATCTTTTATGCATAGGATACCTATAACACCGGATGGCTATCAGAAGCTCCAGGAAGAGCTCGAGAGGCTTCTGAAAGTTGACAGGCCTAAGAACATAAAGGCTATTTCTGATGCCCGTGCACACGGTGACCTTTCTGAGAATGCAGAATATCATGCTGCAAAGGAAAGGCAGTCCTTTTTAGAGGGAAGAATACAGGAACTTAAGTCTAAACTGGCTCTTGCAGATGTAATAGATCCTGCAAAGATTTCACAGGACAGAATTGCATTTGGCGCAAAGGTGAAAATTCTTGATCTTGAGACAGACGAAGAAAAGACCTTTGTCCTTGTCGGGCCTGATGAGGCGGATGCGAAAAACGGGAAGATATCCATAAGCTCTCCTGTGGGAAGGGCGCTGCTCAACAAAAGAATTGGTGATATAGTAAAAATAAAGGCACCTGCAAAAACCATGGAGTATGAGATATTAGAGATCAACTTTGAGTAGATACTTCACAGCAGAAGTAATAAGTAACCTTTCATTAAACAACAAGAGTAATCTTCTTACTATAGCTCCCCTAAAAACAGTAATTGACCCTGAGCCCGGACAGTTTTACATGATAGAAGTTGGCACTTCGTACGACCCTTTACTTAAAAGACCATTCAGTGTTTTCAGAAAAATACCGGAAGGCATTCAGTTCCTGTACAGAGTAATTGGCAGAGGTACGATGTTGTTGAAATGCTTAAAAGATGGTGCAATTATCAATGTCCTTGGACCATTTGGAAATAGATACCCGGAGACTGAAAGTAGTAAGATTCCTCTCCTTGTAGCAGGTGGTATCGGGATAGCATCTCTCTTTTCTCTCGCAGAGACACTTTCAAAAAAGGCATATATATTGTATGGAGCGAGGAATAAAGATGAACTCCTTATGCTTGATGAATTAAAAGGCTTGACGGATAAATTGATTATAAGTACTGATGATGGTTCGACTGGTGAAAAGGGCATGATTAGTTATGTGTTAAATGATTTTTTAACTCATCACTTATCACCCAATACTCATTATTTGCTTTATGCATGTGGTCCAAAGCCAATGCTTGAAGCTGTATCGAGGATTGCACGTGAAAAGGGAGTAAAAGGGTATATGTCAGTTGAAGAAAATATGGCATGCGGAGTTGGTGCATGCCAAGGGTGCACTGTCACAACAGTTGGTGGATATAAACGAGTCTGTAAAGAAGGGCCGGTATTTCCTATAGAGGAGATTGTGTGGTAAAGGAAAATTTCGGGAATGGACATAATATTACCTGTTCGCTCATTCTCGTCCCGATCAAATCGGGACTCCGAGGTAAATTCTGTTTTCAACAGAATTTAAAGCCGCTCACAGGCAACATCATGTCCATCTGACCATATGAAGATGAATTTGAGTGTTGACATAGGTCATCTCAAACTCAAGAACCCTGTGATGACTGCTTCAGGTACTTTTGGCTATGGTGAAGAATATTCGGAATTTGTTGACCTGAATCAGCTCGGTGCCGTTGTAGTGAAGGGGATATCATTAAAGCCAATGGAGGGTAATCCATCGCCGAGGATATGCGAGACTTCCTGTGGAATGCTCAATGCGATTGGACTTCAAAATGTTGGCCTGAAGATATTTATAAAAGAGAAACTACCCTATTTAAGGAGATTCGACACAAAGGTTATAGTGAATATACTCGGCAGTACCATTCAGGAATATAAGAGGCTCTCAGAGGCCCTTGAGGATGCAGGCGTTGACGGGATAGAATTGAATGTTTCATGTCCTAACGTTAAAAAAGGTGGGATTACTTTTGGTACTGACAAAAAAGCCCTCGCAGGGCTTATAGGAAAAGTAAGACAATCTGTAAAAAAAGCGGTACTTATTACGAAATTATCCCCGAATGTATCAAATATTCAGGAATTTTCAAAGGTGGCAGAAGATGCCGGGAGCGATGCGATATCACTAATCAATACCATACCAGCAATGGCTATTGATGTTGAGACACGGAGGCCAAAGCTTGCACATATCACGGGTGGGCTTTCTGGCCCGGCAATCAAACCAATTGCAGTAAGGATGGTCTGGGAAGCATCTAAGGCAGTAAAGATTCCAATTATTGGAATTGGTGGTATAATGAATGCTATGGACGCAATAGAGTTCATGCTCGCAGGTGCAACGGCTGTGGAGGTTGGTACTGCCAATTTTGTGAATCCAAGGGTGACTATTGATATAATTGAGGGGATAGAGGAGTATTTGAGAAGAAAGGGTGTGAACAATCTCAAAGAACTCATTGGTGGTTTGAATGAATCATAATCCCATAATAACCCTGACAACTGATTTTGGCTTCAAAGACCCTTTTGTAGGCATTATGAAGGGTGTAATACTTAATATCAATCCCTTTGCAAATATAGTTGATATTACTCATAATATAACCCCGCAAAATATTATGGAGGCAGCTGTCACGATCGGGATGGGTTTCAACTATTTTCCTCATAAAACGATACATGTCGTTATTGTTGATCCAGGAGTTGGTTCTGTCCGTAAGCCTATTATCGTCTTAACAGATTACTACTGCTTCGTAGGGCCTGATAACGGTATTTTTTCTCAGATTTACTCCTTACAGCATGAAATTCTTATGGTTATACATATCACTTCGGACCATTATTTTGCGAAGAAAAGTTCTACATTCCACGGGAAGGACATATTTGCACCTGTAGCAGCATGGCTCTCGAGGGGGATAGAAGTAATGAAATTTGGAACCCTGATTACTGATTATGTAAATACACCAATACCATCTCCGACCATGCCCGAGAAAAATATAGTTGAAGGCGAAGTTATTTATATTGACCGTTTCGGAAATACAATAACGAATATAAATGCTCAACAGATTGAAAATCTTTATAAAAATAACCCGCAAGATATGCTGAAAGTAATAGGTAAAGGGAAAGAAATTCCTATGAAGAATCACTATTCAGATGCTGAAGACAAAAGACTTTATTCGTTAATAAATAGCTTCAACTGTCTTGAACTTTTTGTATACAAGGGAAGTGCTTCATCAGATTTTGATATAGGAATCGGTGAAAAGGTACGTGTAGTAAAAGCATAATTTTAATCCTGCCTCGATTCTCATTTTTCCATAACTTTAGTTAGTGTATAATATCGTTTATGCTTCTTGTTGGACTGACAGGTAATTATGGGATGGGGAAAAGCACTGTTCTTCCCATGTTCAAAAAATTTGGCGTGGTTACTATTGATGCTGATAAAATTGTTGAATCCCTCCTTGATGAGAAGAATGTTCTCGAAAAGGTCAGGGGGCTCTTAGGTGATAAGGTATTCGATAAAGATGACAGTCTCAACAAAAAAAAGGTTGGGGAGGTAATTTTTAAAAATGATATGTTAAGACATTCTCTTGAGGATATCCTTCATCCTCTTGTATTTCAAAGGGTAAAAAACTTTTTGGAAAAGATGAACGGAAAAAATAAGATCGCAATGATCGAGGTACCGTTGCTTTATGAGAGAGGATATGAAGATAGGTTTGATAGGACGATTACAATATATACAAAACAGGAAATTGCTTTGAATCGCCTGAAGAAGGATGGAGTGGATAGGGAAGAGGCAATTCTTCGACTAAAGGCGCAGCTTCCCATTGAGGAGAAAATCAGAAGGGCTGATTACGTCATAGATAACAATGGGACGACTGAAGAGACAATGAAACAGGTCGAGATAATTTATAATAAACTTTTACAAGAGACAGAAGATGGAAATAATAAACGGACTCGAGGAATTAAGAAAAAGTTATCATAACACAGTTCTCACCATAGGCAATTTTGACGGTATCCACCGCGGCCATCAAATGATACTCCTCTGGGTAATCAAAAAGGCCAAAGAGCTTGAAGGGACATCAATGGTCATCACCTTTGAGCCTCATCCGGTAAAGGTTCTTGCTCCTGAAAAGGAATTAAAGATGCTCACGACCTTCAAAGAGAAGGCGAGAATATTGGAAGCAATTGGCATAGAGGTCTTGTTATGCGTAAACTTTACGAGAGAGTTTGCTGACCTTTCCCCCGACGCTTTTATCGAGGATGTGCTTGTGAAGAAAATAGGTGCTAAGGAGGTTATTATCGGTTACGATTATGCCTTTGGAAAAAATAAAAAAGGAACGACAGAGCTTTTATGCAGAAGGGGGAGGGAGCTGGGGTTTAAAGTCAAGACGATAAGGAGCGTGAAGCTTGATGGGGATGTGGTGAGCAGCAGCAGGATCAGAAGGCTCTTGCAAAAAGGAAAAGTCAATGAGGTTTCAACCGTTCTTGGAAGAGCGTACTCAATAGAGGGAGAAGTTATACAAGGCACTGGCAGGGGTAGTAAAATCTTGAACGTCCCTACAGCAAATATTAAAACCCCTGACGTGATTGTCCCGAGGGAAGGAGTATATGCAGTAAGGGTTATGGCTAAGGATAGCTTCTTTGATGGGGTTGTCAATATCGGCAGAAGGCCGACATTTGGTGGTTCCGATGTGAGTTATGAGGCGCACCTATTCAATTTTTCTGGTAATCTCCTCGGTGAAACGATAAGGGTATATTTTATTGATTGGATTAGGGGTGAACGGTCCTTCCCAGATGCTCTTAGCCTTGAGACCCAGATACGAAATGATATTGAACGAGCCAGGACAATCCTGAGCGCAAAACACCCTAAATTGATATAGGGTCAACGTCCACCTTTATTTTCACTTCTTTTAAGTCTTTGAATGTCTCTATAAAGATTTTGGCAGCAGAGTGAAGGCTTCCGCGAATAGATGACTTGAGAAGTAATCTATACTCATGTTTTCCCTGAGTACTTTTTGATAGAGATGGTCCAAGGATTTCAACATCTTTTTTATTTATTTTTCCGATGACCCCTGAGACTTCCATTGAGATGTCTCTCCTACAGATAATTTTAAAGAGCAAAAGTTTTGAATAGGGAGGATAGGAGAGTGATTTTCGCCTGTGGAGTTCTTCGATGAAGAAAGACTGATAATCATATTTTTTTAAGTAGTTAAAGAGATAGTGTTGTGGCATCCGTGTCTGAATGAATAGTTCACCATGAGATGCGATTTTGTCAATTATGAACAGGATTTCCTGATAAGCCTTTTCAGCAGATCTGAAGTCAGGGAGGTTGAGGTAAAGGTCTGTATTTAAAAGAGCTGCCATTGAAAATCCATCAGTAATGCCTAACCTTTTTGTCATAAGTTTTGTCCCGATTATTATTCTTACATCATTCCTGTATGTTGCTCCGATTAACTCTTCTATGTCTGACCTTTTCTGTGTCATATCACTGTCAAGCCTGAGAGTTTTTATCCCGAGGAGTTCTTCAATACCTTCCTGAACCCTCTGTGTACCTGCACCAATTAACTCCATGGTATAGCCTTTGCATTTCTGACATATTTCAGGAATTCGTGATACTGTGTATTTGCAATAGTGGCATTTCAGAGACATCTTCTGTTTGTGGAAAACAAGGGGAATTCCACAATCAGGGCATTCTTCAATATTGTGACATTCACTGCATTGAAGAAGGGTTGAATGGCCTCTTCTGTTTATCACAAACATTACCTTTTTATCATTCTTGATATATCTTGTAGAGGCATCAATAACGGTCTTTGAGAGACAAGGCTTCGGGAGTTTTTCATATCTCATGTCTATTATTTTAATCCTGGGTTTTTTCGTTTCTCCTGCTGATTTTAAAAGGGTGTATTTGCCAGATCTGCAATTATAGAGTGATTCAATGGACGGGCTTATAGATGAAAGGAGCACAGTAGCCTTTTCGAGATAGCCTCTCATTACTGCAACATCTCTACCACTATACCTGAGGCCGTTCTCCTGTTTGTAAGAACTGCTGTGTTCGCGGAGGACCGCAATGAATGAGACCTTTTTCAAAGGGGCAAAGACAGCAGACCTTGTGCCAAGCATAATATCAGAATAGCCTGATGAAATTCTTTCAATTGCCTCTGACCTCTTTCCCCTGCTTAATCCACTGTGGAAAATACATACCCTTTCTCCAAACGTATCTTTTAAAAGAGGATAAAGGTTATCGGCATAGGAGACTTCTGAGACAAGAAGGATTACATTTTTCGTTTCTGTGAGTATCTTTATCACAAAGGAGTATTCATATACCGTGGATGGGGCATGAAGTAAAAACGTCCTGTAGGTATTTTTTTGTAGTGAATCAGTGAGATTTGAAACTGTTTCATCATTGATTGTGATAATAGGGAGCAAATGATCCTTACGTCCCTCCTTTGGGTGAGGAAAGATTTTTGTTTTTCTTGCGTGTACCTTTGTAAAGGCTTCTTTAGGAAGCATATTTTTTAAAACAATACCCTGTTCTGTCAGGTAATATTCCGACATCCACTTGAGAAGACCGAGCATCTTACTGCTCAATACCGGGGTTTCACCATGGACTTTTTGAATGTCTTTAATATCTCCAGAAGGGGCTTTAAAAGACCGTCCGATGATAATCCCTTTAAACGTTCTATTCTTAAGCGGTGCACTCACCATCATGCCTGGTTCCATGTGCTCTAAAAGTTCTTCAGGACACCTGTACGTCAGGGGGTTGAGATTTATTGGAAAGACGATATCAAAGAAATCCATAGAGGATTTTATCATATTGTTATCAATCTTATCTTTGTGTCATAATGAATTATGCGTGATAAAATAGCCATTTTATTTCTTTTTATTATCCTTATAGTTTCATGCACTGTAAAACAGATTAAGGAAGGAGAAGGAAGGCCTGTCCCTTCAAAAGACGCATATTATCTTTATGCCATAGGCTATAATGCAGAAAGAGAAGGGAGATGGGAAGATGCGCTTGAATATTATCATGAAGCCCTTAAGATAGACCCTTCATCTCCATATTTAAAGATCCAGATTAGTTATATGCTCCTCAGAACAGGGAAGGTTACCGAGGCCATAACAGCTGCTGAGGAGATTGTGAAGACAGAGACTGATTATGTGCCAGCACTCATGCTCCTTGGTGAGCTTTACAACAGTCAGAAGAGGCCTGAAGAGGCAATAAAGGTATATGAGAGAGTTCTTGAGATAGAACCAGACAAGCAGGAGGCAGCACTTTTTTTAAGTGTACTCTATGCTTCTCAGCAGGACTACGATAAAGCTATCGAACTTCTTGAGAGACTAGTAAGAAAAACCCCTGATAACTATATGGCGATGTATTTTCTTGGTTCAGCGCATATCAATAAGGGTGAGATTGAAAAGGCATCAGAGTATTTCCAAAAAGCATTAGACCAAAAACCAGGCTTTGATGCAGCGTATATTAATTTAGGATTAATCAGTGAGATGAAGGAAGACCTGAAAAAAGCAGAAGAATATTACCGCAAGGCAGTTGACATAAACCCGCATAATCTCCAGGCCAGAGAAAGGCTCGCACAGATTTACATAAAGATGAAGACAAAAGATAAAGCTATAGAGCAATTTGAAAAAATGAGTACTCAGATACCTGCAAACACAGATATACATAGGATTCTCGGGGTGCTCTATTTTGAAGATAGACAATATGACAGAGCGATAGAAGAATTCAGAATCGTTCTTGAGGCGAAACCCGGAAATGTCCCTGCACGATACTATCTTGCAATATCTCTTGAGGAAATAGGAAGAAATGAAGAAGCAATTTCGGAATTAAGGAAGATAATCTTGCAGGAGCCGAAAAATATCAGTGCCTTCATCCATCTCGGTTATTTATATTCAAAACTGAAAAGGGAAGATGATGCAATCGCCATTTATGAAGAAATACTCAGTTTTGAAAAGGATAAGCCCGAGGTGTATCTCTACCTCGGCATTTCGTATCTCTATAAAAAAGATTATGAGAAGGCAGAAGCAGTTTTTAAGGATGCACTGAGCCGTTTTAAAGACAATGATGAATTAAACTTTAATCTTGCCATAGTGTTCGAAAAAACAAATAGGTTTGATGAGATGGTACTCTACCTGAAGAAGACAATCGAGATTAACCCAAAACATGCTGATGCGCTTAATTACCTCGGCTACAGCTATGCAGATAAAGGAATAAATCTTGAAGAGGCGCGGGCGCTTATCAACAAGGCACTCGAACTCAAACCGGATAGCGGCTATATAATAGACAGTCTCGGATGGGTTTATTTCAAAATGGGTCACTATGACGAGGCAATGAAAGTTCTCCAGAGGGCTGCAGAGATAGTTAAAGATGATCCGGTTTTATATGAACATATAGGAGATGTATATAGCTCGAGAGGCCTTAAGGAAAGGGCAAAAGAATTCTGGGAGAAAGCACTTAAGCTTCATGAAAAAGAAGAAGGTCTTAAAGAGAGAGTCGAGAGAAAGATAAAAGAACTTGGACATGGAGAGGTGGAAAAAAAGTAAGCCAGCATTGTTACTGAGTGCCCCTGCAAAGATAAATTGGTTTCTTTTAGTATTTGGTAAAAGGCAAGACGGTTACCACAATATTATGAGCCTAATGCAATGCATTAGGCTTTATGATGACCTGATTTTTGAGCATGCAGATACCATTGAGGTGGAGAGTGATTCAACTATACCTGTTAAGGATAATCTTGTATACAGGGCTGCCTCTCTTCTTAAAAAATATACATCTTACAAGAAGGGTATCAAGATAATAGTAAAGAAGAATATACCAATTGGTGCCGGGCTTGGAGGAGGGAGTAGCGACGCTGCATATACACTTTCAGGTCTGAATATGGTATGGGGACTCGAGTTAAATAATAGAGATTTAAGCTCAATTGGTGCAGAAATAGGTTCGGACGTCCCTTTTTTTTTAAATAGTCCAGTTGCTCTTGTTGAGGGAAGAGGAGAAAAGGTTTCTTCTCTTAAAATTGGGTCATCTGTTGACATTCTTCTTGTAAAACCTTTTTTCTCTATTTCCTCGGCATGGGCTTATAAGCATGTGAAAGAGTTGACAAAGAAGACTATTGATATTAAACTGTTCTGTCAAGCCGTGGAGAAGAAGGATTTTGCTTCTCTCGGTACCATGCTCAATAATGACCTTGAAAAGGGTGTTGTGACAAGATACCCTGTTGTGGACAGGATTAAAACGAGTATGCGGGAAAACGGGGCAGTAATTTCTGCGATGAGCGGAAGTGGCCCCACAGTCTTTGGTATTTTTGAGAGTAAAGATAGAGCAAAAAAGGCTGCAAAGGCAATGAAGCCACATTGGTGCAGGCTGGTAGAGACAATTATTTAAGTGAAAAGTGAAATACAATAACAAATTTTTATGAAAGATGTTTTTTAGATTCGTAATTCTTAACTTTGAACTTTGAACTTTTGTTTTGGGGCGTCGACAAACGGCAAGTCAGGAGACTTTGGATCTCCCATCTGGAGGTTCGAATCCTCCCGCCCCAGCCATGATTAGTGAACAGTTATTAGTTATCAGTTGTCAGTAAACTAAAAACTAACAACTGAGAAAAGAGGGGGTACAATGCCTGAGGGGATGAAGCTTTTTACTGGTAATGCACACAAGGAGCTTGCAAAGGAAGTTGGAAACTATCTTGGTATTGCAGTTGCAGATGCTACTGTAACGACATTCAGTGATGGTGAGATTATGGTGCATATAAATGAGAATGTGAGGGGCACCGACGTTTTTATTTTACAGCCGACCTGCACTCCGGTAAATAAGAATATTATGGAACTTCTTCTCATGGTAGATGCTTTAAAAAGAGCATCTGCGGGGAGGATCACTGCTGTAATTCCATACTATGGATATGCGAGGCAGGACAGAAAGGTTCAACCGAGGGTTCCGATATCTGCAAAACTGGTTGCTGACCTTATCACCGCAGCAGGGACGAATAGACTTCTTACCGTAGACCTTCACGCAGGCCAGATTCAGGGTTTTTTTAACATACCTGTTGACAATTTATACGCAGCACCTGTACTTCTCGAGTATATACGAAAAAATTATGATCTTAAAAACCTTGTCATTGTTTCACCTGATGCAGGTGGTGTTGAGAGGGCAAGGTCATTTGCAAAGAGACTTCAATGCACAATCGCAATTGTTGATAAGAGACGCGAGGCAATGAATATCTCGCAGGTGATGAATGTGATAGGAGAAGTGGAAGGAAAAGATGCTATGATACTTGATGATATGATTGACACCGGTGGTACAACTATTCAGCCTGCTGGTGCTCTGAAGGACAAAGGGGTTAAACAGGTTTTCGCAGCATGTACACATGCAGTGCTCTCAGGTTCTGCAGTTGAGGGACTGAATAACTCAATTATAAAGGAACTGATTGTCACAAATACAATCCCCCTTGATAGCAAAAAAGAGCAGTGCAAGAAACTTACTGTATTGAGTATAGCGCCTCTTCTCGGAGAGGCAATAAAGAGGATTCATGAGGAATCTTCAATAAGTTCACTTTTTGTATAGTCTACGACTCATAGAGTCTGCGATTCATAGAGAGGAGGAAAGATGGAGAGAATAACAATTAATGCAGAGAAGCGGGAGGAGTTCGGAAAGGGAGCTGCGAGATCACTGAGAAGGAAGGCCATGATTCCCGCAGTCCTGTACAGGGGTGGAGAGGCCCTTCCTATTAAGCTTTCAAAAAAGGAGCTCACTCAATTTATTAATACGACTGCTGGTGAGCAGGTTATGGTGAGCCTTCAATTTGCAGATAGCTCAAATAGGCTCGCAATTATGAAGGAATATCAGTTAGATCCTGCAATAGGTGAGTTGCTCCATGCAGATTTCTTTGAGGTATTGCTTACAGAGGAGGTAAAAGTTATAGTACATGTAACTCCTGTTGGAGAGTCAATAGGGGTGAAGAGAGATGGCGGGATACTCCAGCACCTGCTCAGAGAGATAGAAGTTGAATGTCTTCCTGATAAGATACCGGGCCACATCAAGATTGATATATCAGGACTTGAGATAGGACAATCTTTCCATGTGAAAGACCTGAAACTTGGAGAAGGTATAAAAGTTCTTAATGACCCACAAGAAGTTATAGTGAATGTGATAGCTCCTGTTGTTGAGGAGGTAGCAGCACCTGCTGAGGCTGTTGTTACCCCGGAAGTTACAGAGCCAGAATTGATAAAGAAGGGTAAAAAAGAAGAGGAGGAGGAGAAAGCTTAATCAGTAGTTTTTGGTTTATAGTTGTTAGTTTTGGACTAATGACTAATGACTAATAGCTATTGGCTATTTTATGTGGGTTATCGCAGGTCTTGGAAATCCCGGGAGTAAGTATTCGAGGACCAGACACAATATTGGCTTTATGGTCACAGAGGAAATTGCACGCATATATGGAATAGACCTTAAGGAAAAACAGGAGAAATATAAAATAGGAAGGGGCTCGATTGACAGAGAACACGTTCTGCTCTTAGAGCCACTTCTTTATATGAACAGAAGTGGCTTTGTCATCAGAGATATAGTAAGTAAATTTAATATACAGCCTGAAAACCTTATAGTCATTCATGATGACCTCGATATGGAGGTTGGTAAAATAAAAATCAGAAAAAAAAGTTCATCAGGAGGTCATAAAGGCGTTGAGTCTATAATACAGAACATTGTTTCAAAAGATTTTGTAAGAGTAAAAATAGGCATAGGAAGAGACAATGATATTTCTGCAGAAGATTATGTACTGAAAAGGTTCAGAAAGGACGAGATTCCTTTAATAAAAGCAGCAATTACAAGAGCATCAGATGCAGTAACCTCAATTATTCTTGACGGACCTGATAAAGCAATGAATGTATTTAATAAAAGTGAATAAACAAAATGCGGGATATGCTTGGCAGAGAAGAGGTTATCACTGTAGAGAATGCCCTTGAGCTTATTTTCAATAACCTTCCTCATAAACTCCCTCCTGACATAAAACTAAAGATCGAAGAATCATACGGGAGAATCATATCAAAGGACGTCATTTCTCCTGAAGACCTTCCCAATTTTTCACGTTCTACAGTTGATGGATTTGCAGTATCTGCCGCTGATACTTTTGGCTCTACTGAAGGGATGCCTGCATATCTGAATATCGGATATGAGATAGTTATGGGTGAAGAGCCTGATTTTGAACTGAAGAAAGGCGAGGTCGCAAAGATTGCAACAGGTGGAATGCTCCCAAAGAATGCTGATGCAGTGGTGATGCTTGAGCATACCCAGAACGTTGATGAAAATATGATAGAGGTTGTAAAACCTGTTGCCCCTGGAGAAAATGTGATACAGACAGGTGAGGATACAAAGAAAGGCGAGGTTATTTTAAGGAAGGGGCATAAATTAAGGCCTCAGGATA
>Ga0224501_10000904_pt1 | contig 22923 bp, 21 predicted proteins | sample SF_Oct11_sed_USG_4_FD_169105 | JGI IMG/M metagenome (GOLD analysis project Ga0224501, IMG submission 169105) | Sediment microbial communities from San Francisco Bay, California, United States - SF_Oct11_sed_USGS_8_1 | ecosystem: Environmental > Aquatic > Marine > Sediment | place: USA... | reverse complement strand
CCATAAACATTTTGCGGCCCGACCGCTGTGAGGGGCTCAGGTCTTGGGTTGGTGTTGATAGCTTAAGATCACCAAACACAAAGGGGAAGGCGATGGCGTAGCGATTGTGATCAGGCCAGCCATTCTCCGCAGTATGATAACGGGAGTTCGGTTTTTTTAGTTTCATAAATTGGTGGCGGATAAAATCCACCACGTCTTCTATTTCAGACGCGCTCAGTGTACTGGAAAAGGGCTTCATTGCCGTCCCACTTCGCCCCTCTCGCACTGCCCTGAGCATCTTGTCACGACTGAGGGACTCAACGGAAGTATCCATGAAGGAGCGGGGCTTGGGTTTGAGAAAGCTTGCTGCGACCGTTTTGGCATCCCCGTTATATCCATGACACATATAACAGCGATAATTATAAATTGCACGCCCGCTATCCAGCCGGGCGCTCGTGCCGACCGAATCTAGAGACTTTTTTTTTCCCTTGCCTGCTTGACGAGCTTGCCATTCCCTTTGACATAGGCCTGGAATACGAATTCGGCCACATTTGCAATTTCCTGCTCATTCAACACCTTACCCCAGGCCGGCATGACTGTGCCCCGCTTGCCATCTCGGATAGAGCTAAATATTCGGGGACGATTCAACTCGGTTTGAGAGGCCTTGGAGGTGAAGTCTCGCGGTCTTGGGCGATTGAAGTGTGCTCGGGGACCATTTCCTTTGCCTTCTTCCCCATGACAGGTGAAACAGTTATTCATATAGAACACGCCACCCTTTTGAACATCCCCTTTCAGATTCCCCGGCAAAGCCAAGCGCATATCTGCGGCCTGTACCACGGGGGGTGAAACTTGGTGAGGATGTGGCGCGGTCGCCTTGTGCGGGTCTGATACGGCCTCCCCTTGCATGAAACTGCTTCTGATATAGGTCACCACTTGCTTGATCTGTGTATCGGAAAGCCTATCTCGGAATGACATCATCGCCGTACCCGGCCTTCCGTGGGTAACGGAGGTAATCATGCGCAATTCGGAAAGCTCTTCCTTGGCCTGTGGCGTGGTAAAGTTTCGCGGTGGTGGCGTTAAGCTATTCCGCGCCCACACGGCAGTCTGGCCGTTGTCGCCGTGGCAGGCCGCACAATGCTGTACATAAATTTCCTGCCCTGCTGTTTGATCGTTTCCGGATACCACTGGAGATTTCTTTGTTTGGGCCACCTTCATAAACGAAGCCATGACATAATCTGTTATGGCGGAAATTTGCTCGTCGTTCAAACGTCTGGCATAGCCCACCATGGCTGTTTTGGCCTTGCCTTCTTTAACAGCCTGAAAAAATTGTTTTCTGCTGAGCCGATCGGCGAGTCCTTTTTGGGTAAAGTCTGTCGGTTTGGGCGTAAGACCACTGGCACCCCTCCCTTTACCGTTACCCTGGGAGCCATGACATTGGCTACAAAACTTCCCATAAAGTGACTCTCCCTGCTCTGTTGCACTTAGCAAGGCGGGAAAAATCAACAATAGAATCAAAGAGTAGTAGACTACGCTTTTTCGAATGCCAGGATAGATTCGCATCAGATGCAGCTCAATTTTCCAATTTTTATTCATAAACAGGGTGGAAATTGTGGCGCAAATTGAGGATTTACGCTACCCTACATGACTTCATTGGGGGAGCGTCTATAAACTCTGTTGTCTCATGGACCGAATCTGCACAAACAAGAGTAACATTAAAAAGCGACTGATAAAGTGGTCTAGTCTGCTGGCCGGCTTGGTCGCTGCTATTGCTTCGATCAATATCACCTATAGTGAGACGATCATTGGTGATCCTGTAATGGGCACAAATGACCCCATCCTCGGTTCCAAACATGATTTTTCCGGATTGAACAAGCGCGCGGGCGTAGTGGCGATGCCTTCGGTGGCGTTTTCAGACTATGGAAATCCGTGCATCTATTGCCATGTGCCGCCAGATAAAGCGGATGCCGACGCCGATGACAAGGGCGCAATTCCCGGCTGGAACCGTTTTGAACCCGCGACAGACCGTTTCCGGCTTTACGATAGTATGTACCTGGATTCCAAGACCCGTACCCCGTCCCCCATCAGCCTGTTATGTCTCTCTTGTCATGACGGGACCATGGCTGTGGACATGGTGGTATTCAAACCGGGTAATTTCGACGCGGCAGAAGATGCTGCTTTTCATATGCGCATAAACGGTGAAGACAATACCGTTTCATGCGGCAAGTGCCATAATGGGCGAGTGGCACATGATATCTCTATCAAACACCTGGATACCGACCTGAAGAACGACCATCCCATATCGATGCGATATGCCGGTTTACTACGTTCCGATATCGATTTCCGCAAACCCCATACACCCGGCGGATTTGACAATGGCGTTCGGCTCTACGAAGGACGTGTAGAGTGTGCCAGCTGTCATAATGTGCATAATCCGGAAAAGGATCTGTTCTTGAGGGTCAACTCTGATCTTCTCTGCCAGACATGCCACACCAAGTAGTGCTGTTTTTCCGTTTTTTTCTCCTCGCAATCGCGCTGACTTTAGCGGGGTGCGCTGGCCAGCAACCGCTCAAGCCAATACCACCGCCAGTCTATCCACCGCCTCCGGGTGAAGCCAGATATATCTATGAGGGGACCCTGCGCTCCAGTCACGACATCTCTGAACCCAGTTTTAGCGAAAAATTTCAGGCTGCCCTAACGGGAGGGGAAATCGTTACCGAGGGCCTGGCCAAGCCCTATTCCATCGCCGTTCGAAAAAACCGCCTCTTTATTTCCGATACGCAGCAACGCGCAATCTTCATGTTTGACCTGGAAAATCGCAAAACAAAGTTGTTCGGCCGGGAAGGCCCTGGCTCTTTATTAAAACCATTGGGCCTGGACATCTCCAAAGACGACGAGCTGTACGTGGTGGATATTACCGCTAAGCGTATTGCCGTTTACGACCTGGACGGAAATTATATCAGGGGACTAGGCGACAAAACCCTGTTCGTACGACCGACTGGAATTGCGATTTCACCTGATGGACAAAAGCTCTATGTATCAGATACGGGCGGAATCGACTCAGACAAACACCGTATTCTAGTACTTGATGCGAAGACCGGCGAGTTGCTGCATACCATCGGCAAACGTGGTGAGGACTCTGCTGAATTTAATCTTCCCTTGCAACTCAGCACTGACACAGAAGGCAACATCTATATTGTGGACAGTGCTAACTTTCGTGTCCAAGGCTTCAACCCTCAGGGGAAACACATTGTCAGTTTCGGATCAGCAGGACGACAACCCGGACAATTTTCCAGACCCAAAGGTATCACCACAGATCTGAATGGAAACATCCTGGTTGTCGATACGGCATTTGGAAATTTTCAGATCTTCGATCCCCAGGGTAAATTGCTATTGCATGTGGGAGAAAGAAGCACCGCTGGTGGTCCCGGGCTATTCATGCTGCCCGCAGGCATCGAGGTGGATGAAAATGGCAGAATCTACGTGATCGATCAGTTCTTCAGGAAGGTCGATATTTTTAGACCATTGGAATTGGCGCCACTGAAGGGCATTCCCACGATCTAAGCTTCTATAGGCGTCCTCTCATCTGCATGTTCGTCGAACCATAGCAGCAATTCATCTTTGGCCATGGGTTTGGCCAGATAAAAACCCTGCACGGCATCACAACCGAGAGAAATTAGTAAGTTTAGCGCCTCTTTGGTCTCCACTCCTTCTGCCGCAACCTTCAGTCCCAATTTATGGGCGAGGTCTATGGTCGAGCGCACTATCAAGGCACTGTTGTTGTCATGTCCCAGTGATAAACCAAATGATTTATCTATCTTGAGCTCTGTAACTGGCAATTTCTCCAGATAGGAAAGCGAAGAATAGCCCGTTCCAAAATCATCAATAGAGAATCCGATCCCCAATTCACTTAAACGATCCATTGCCCTGAGTGCTTGTTCCGGCTCTTCCATCAGGGCAGTTTCCGTAATTTCAAAAACGATATTCTCGGGATTAAAATCGTATTCTTGAAAAATACTGGTAATCTGATCTGGGAAGGTGGAGTCTTGCAGATTTCTCATAGATAGATTTAAAGAGAGTTTGATTCCCTTGGGCCGGTTCTCACAGCTAAGACAATTAATAATCGCATTACGAACCAGCCAGCTAGTAAGTGGCCTAATCAAGCCCGTAGTTTCAGACAACGGTATAAACTCATCGGGAAATAGTAAACCGTGCTTGGGATGCTGCCATCGTAATAGTGCTTCCACTCCCGAAAGACGATTAGTCTTCAGATCGATTTTAGGTTGATAGTGAATCACTAATTGACTGGTTTCGATTGCCGTTCGTAACTCACCACTTATCGCGAGCTGGCGCAGACTGTGTGGGTCTCGCTGTGGATCATAGACAGCAATACTTTCGTTATTACGCTTGGCCATATACATGGCCACATCAGCTTTCTGCATTAATAATCCTGCACTATCACCATGCAAAGGAGAAAAGGAAATTCCCAAACTCGTTCCCACGTTTAAGCGCTGCCCCTCTACGATGATGGGCTCTTCAATAACACGCACTATCTTGCCTGCAGTCACCATCGCCTGCTCAACGGTCGTATCGGGCAACAGAACGGAGAACTCGTCACCACCTAAGCGAGCAACTGTATCCGATTGACGCAATAACATGCGTAAACGCTTTGCGATTTGTTGTAGAAGCTTGTCCCCTACATGATGGCCTAAGGTATCATTCACTTCTTTAAAGCGATCCAGGTCCATCAGAATCAGGCAGACAGGATTTTTGCTGCGCTGAGAACTACGGAGTGCTTGCTGTAATCGATCCAGCAACAATGTTCGATTAGGCAAGTCAGTTAGCGCATCATGTAAAGCCTGGTATCGTAATGCGGCGGTACGCGCCTTTCGACTGGTAATATCTCGAACTACAGCAATAAAATATCGACGTCCACCCTGATACATTTCACTGACGGCTACATCGATGGGGAACACAGTGCCATTGCTGCGTCTGGCATTAACTTCTCGTACTGCACCAAGCACATTTGACTCGAAGTTCGAATTGAGAGGCCCGAGAATGAAGTCTTCACTTTTATTAATATTTGAAGGAGCGAGTTTAGCGACCGGCTCTCCAATCAATTCTTCCGCATGAAAACCAAAAATCCTTTCCACAGCCGGATTCACCGTTTCGATGAGACCATCGTTGGTTAACGTCATCACACCATCGACCACATTGTCCATTACTGCGCGAATACGAATTTCACTTGCGTTTAGGGCATCCTGCATGCGGTTAAATACCGTGGCCAATTCACCCAGTTCGTCATTGTGTGTTGCATTGACACGCGCACTGCGATTTCCTTCGGAGACCTGCATAATTCCATCGCGTATCACTGCCAATGGCTTCAGTACATTAAATCGGATAGACAACCATAATGCCAAACCCAGCATCGTGACCAAAACGACTGCCCCACCCCACAGATAACTGCGCATGGACTGGATTCTTGCCTGGTTGGTTTCAGTTGAGAGGGATAATGTTAATATTCCACGCATTTGCATCTGGTCATAACCGTGGCAAGTTAGACACTCCACCCCCGCATCGATTGGCATGGTGACAGTGAGCAAACCAGGACTAGAGGTATCTCTTACTACTTCCCCATTGAGGACACGGTCGATCACCCCTGAGGACAGTGGTGTCTTTAACTCTCGGGGAGCAACAAGCTCTCTTTTAAAACGGGGCTTTCCTAGGTATTGATTTACCGTATCTACCGTTTCCAGATCAGTGAACGCAATGTTTCCATCTCTACGCAATACCTCCACTTCCTTGATTCCGGCGACCCCATGTAAACGATCCAACCATTCTCTGGCAAGCGTGCCACTCCCGTTTATCATCAATGTTTTAAGGCTACCGAGAATTGTCTGAGCGTGAACCTCTGCCTGTTCCTCGCCCTGTCTTTCTATTGCATCCGTTAGCTTGCGCTCTAAAGCAATACCCGCTATGACTACGATAATCAGCAGTATTGTGGAAGTAACGATTGCGAGACGAGTTCCTAAACTATTCATAACATGTAAGCTTTTACTTTGAATATCAACATGATGAGAATTTCAGTCCTGTGTTCCTTTGTTCGCTGGGAACAAACCAAAAAACCAATGCTTACTCGCGGCCAATCGCCTCAAGTTAGGATTATAAATTATAGTAAAACCACGATTATTCTGCTTGTACCACACTCACAAATAGAATCGTATCGAATTTTCTTTTTAGAGTTTTACTGAAAAAGCCAGACATCTGTACGCCTTGACTAAAATGAATAGTCTGTCCGATTTGTGCGCTTAACACAGGCGAAGCCAACCAGATTTCCTGCCCACTGGGCATTGTTACTCTAATATAACTGTAATCTGTAGTTTGTAGAAGTTCTGATATGATTCCCGTGTTAACGAGTGCGCTCTTTTGAGCAACAGCAGGCTGAAATCGATCGGATTTCTCACCCCAAAAACCTATACTCCCTTTTGAGTCTACATCAGAAATCAGAACCTTATTTAAATAATCATTAAAGGTAGTGCCACCGATTATCAACAAGTGCTTGTTATATACCGCCACAGCAAAATTGGCCATGGGGTAGGGCAAAGGAGTTGTTTCATGAAACGGAAAAATCTCAAACTTCTCGCCTACGCTTGCCACCTCTACACTATTTAGATATTCAGTTCCACTAATACCGCCAAAAACAAACAAGTGATTGTCGCTGAACGCTGAGCCATGACCATATCTCCCTTGATTCAGGGGATGAGTGCTTACCCAACGAGAGCCGCCAGATCCTGGAGACATCCACTCTACTGTATTGATTCCTACACCCTTTTGCTGATGATGGCCACCCAGAGCAAGTATTTTATCACCCACCACTTTCACACCGTGCACATAACGAGGCTCAATCAAGTGCTCCGATTCCATTTTCCAGGGGCCCAGTCCACTCTGGGTAAAATCAGCCACCTCCACAGAATCCAGTAGCGTTCCACCAAACCCCCCAATTGCATAAAGTCGATCATTATGCGTGGCCAGCTTGGCGCAGCGCCTTGGTAGCAACAATGGAGATTGATCTCTCCATGCGCCCAGACTACCGTCGGGCCGAATCTTTGCCCTTAGCACTTCGCGTCTTAATATTTTTCCATTAGGGCCACTGCCACCCCCAACCACATACAGGTAGCCCTCATGCACCAGGGCCGCCATAAATCCAAGCTTGGTCGGGAGGGGGGTGGTGAGCCGCCAACTCAATACCTCGGCATTCTCAGACAAGGTAGCCATTTCCACGCTGCTCAGGAATTGACGACCATCCACGCCCCCCAGAATGTAGACATAGTTCTTGTACTGGGCGATTGCCGCTCCTGCCCTAGGGGTTTTCATCGACTGGGTTTGACGCCACCCCTCGATCCACTCTGGGGAGGTGGCGAAAACAACGCTTGTGTCGCATATAGGAAGAATCATGAGGGCCAACAAAACAATAGCCCTGGAGTGTGGCCTCCTTAGCAAGGGGATAAGCACCTAGATCAGGCCGTACAGTCTGGCTACGCCTCCAAAACTGCCCACCCACACGCTACCATCCTGTGCTTTGGCCATGGAAAAGACGTTATCTGCAAAAAGGCCGTCCTTTCTTCGGACAATTTCCACCGGTTTACCCGTTTGTTGATCAACTCTGGCCAGACCCTCACTGGTACCGGCCCAAATTCGCCCCTCGTTATCACGGTGCAACATAAAGACGTGATTGGAAGGTAGGCCCTCTTGGACGGTGGTGTTTGTCCACTTTTTGCCATCATAACGAGCCAAGCCGCCACCCCAGGTTCCCGCCCACACGATTCCGTCGCCATCTACGGATAATGAGACCACATAGTTGGGATTATAGGCAGCGGACACATTGACCAGGCCGTCTTCCACCTTTTGACGGGCGTGGTGCTTAGAGGCCTTACCTGGGTCGTTGTTGAACTTTATATCTGCGGCGACTAGCTCATAGGCCGCCCCTAGGCCTTCCTCATGTTGCCAGTTTTCCCACTTACCAGCCACAAAACGGGCCACACCTTTCTCGGTAGCGAACCACATTTCACCGTTTTTACCCTCTTCCAGCCCATATACCCAATCATTGGGCAAGCCGCCATTGGTATTGGTTAGGTTATACGTCTCCCATTGTGTCGGGTCATCAAATTTTCCCTGTTTGACACGATTCACACCCGACCAGGTAGCAATCCACACATCGCCGTTGCTAACACGCTGCACATCGTAAACAAACTGATCGGCAAGCCCATCGGGAATATTGTAGTTTTTCCATTTTTCGGACTTGGTATCAAAGACTGATAGGCCACCGCCATAGGTTCCCACCATAATGCGTTCATCCAGCACGCTTAGGTGAAATACGCCATTTGAAAGGAGGCTGCCGTTAGAAACATCGTAGAGGACATAGTTATCAGTGCGAAGATCATATTTTAAAACACCGCCGGAAGTGCCCACCCATACAAAATCTCCCAAGGTGGTCATTCCCTTCACATTGCGATTGCCCACACGAAAATGGCTAAACGTGAGCGCACCGCTAGCCGCCGTTTCAGTTGTGGTAGAGCGAGTGCTTGATGGGTGCGCCGGCGCACTGGAATTTCCAACCGACTGACTGGACATACTGCTAGACGTATTCTTAGCAGAACTCAGCCCCAGGCTATAGGCACCAGCAGCCAGGGCAGCCATGATCACGACCAGTGTCGATATGCTTTTGATATCCAGCTTCACTCTAACTCCCCCAATGATCTCATTTTTCTAGTGTTAATCGTGCGACCCCATGACGGGTTCCCGCCCAGATCTCACCCTGTTTGGTGACTGCCACAGCGTACACATGGTCGTCCAGCAGACCTTCTGCTTTTCCCACAGAAGTCCAGCTCTGACCGTCAAAGCGGCTCAGGCCTTTATTCGTACCGAACCAGTAGACATGCTGTTTATCTTGCCTGATCGAATAGACTATATTTCCTGCAAGACCATCCTGGCTGGTAAAGTTTTTCCAAGACTTGCCATCAAAACGGCTGACGCCCCCACCCCAGGTGCCTGCCCAGACCTGGTCTTTGTGGTCCACTTCTATAGCGAACACATAGTTGGGATTGTAACTCGAAAGACCCTCCACCATCACGCTCAAGTCATGTCGGTTTCGGGTACCCAGCCCCGTATTGGGACTAAAAGGCAAGTTCTCAGTATTCGGCGCGCCAAGTCCGTCTTTCTGGGTCCAAACAGACCAGGTCTTGCCGTCGAACATATTGACTCCACCCTCTGTGCCCACCCATAGCCTGTCTTTTGAGTCCACATCCAAGCCATACACCCATTCATTCACCAGCTCTTTCAGGTAGGTGTGAAACTTACCACTTTCGGGAGCGTACGCATTCAATCCGTTCCAGGTTCCTATCCATATGGTGCCGTTTTTCTGCTCAGCAAAAGAATAGACCCAGTAATCGGCCAGCCCGTGCATGGGAAAAAAGGTCTTCCATTGATCTCCCGCAAGCCGGGAAACTCCTCCACCGTTTGTCCCAAACCATTGATTTCCCTTGGAGTCAATCATTGCACTAAAGACATATTCGTTGGCCAGACCTTGTTCCCGCGTATAGGTCGCGATAACGTTTCCATTGGCGGCATTGACCTGCACCAGACCCACCGAGGTACCCACCCACAGAACATCCTTGGTCTCATCATAGGCCAAGGCCCGCACAAAGATGTTATTTCCCACATTGAATACCTCCTGCACCTTTAGCGTATTAGCCGGCGGTATCGTTTCGATTTCACGCCGAGAATCATCGCTACAGGCCAACAGACCCGCGCTCAGCAACACAGCCCACAAGGAAATCAGAATGGCCTGACTCAGGCCTCGCATAGGGTAGATTTTGAGATAGGTCACGATAGGGAGCGTATTCAGTTAGAGAAAGGTTTTAAGGTATGCGATAACATTGTCCACATCTTCATCGGGCAATACCCCTTCGTATCCGGGCATGATGCCCTTTCCTTGTAAAATAAGCCGATACATCTCTCTGTCTGTTTTCATTATGCCTTCACCACGAGAAAAATTCGGCATCATGGCCAACTCCCCCCGCCCTGTCGCACCATGACAATCCTGACAGTGCTGTTTATATACCTCTTTGCCCGCAAAGACATCGCCCGCAAATGCGGGTTGAAAAACAAACACTAAGAGAAATAACGCCAGAATACGAAGCATAGTCTCACCCTAATCCAGAACAGAAATAGTAACAAAGTGGACGAGTATTAGGCAAACACACAAAAGCCGCTCTTTAGCGAAAAGAGCGGCTTTTTGACTCTTATTGATTCTAAATCTAGCTCGGTCAAGCAGACCGAGCTGGTAGGTATTACTTGATTCCCAACTGCATCCTGCGCTCCGTGAACAGGGAATCGTCCAGACCTCGGTTGATTTTGACCTTTTCAACCTCAAACTGGGAAGAGTGTTGCGTTTGAATGTTTTGCACAAAAACCTTATCCCACACCCAGGCCTTGTCCACCTTCTGCCAGGTTAAAAACTGGCGCTTGAGGAATGCGGCATTTTTCGAATCGTAATAGTCCACTCTAACCTTTACGCAACTGTCCCAATTAGGGGTTTTGGTAAAAAATTGATGGCGCTTGGAGTACTGCGGATCTTTCCCCTTGGAAATACTCTCTACAACGTATAATTCTTGGCCGGAAGTCTTGTCTTTCACAGTATCGATCAACTTGTGCTCATCCTCATCCACACCACGGTAGCTAATATCACCGTAAGTGAGGTCGGAACCGAGGAAGCTATCTCGCACATCCCGCACGGAAACCCTTCTGATCTTGCGCAATACAGGCAAATAGATCCATTGTTCAGCATTTTTGTCGCGTGATTTGGCATAGGCCCAACGCATAAAGGCAGCCCCACTGGCATCGGGGGGATAGACGGTAAATAGCACCATTTTGTCCAATATATCATCCTTGCCTTTCATATCTTTCCAAAGGCGCAAATAGACATTTTTTCGCTCATTTCCCGCGCGATCTTTAAGGATGATTGTCAATTGGGTCTGCTGATCTTCGCCGGGGTACTTATTATCGCAATTTTTAACGATTTCAGTACCTGATGGGTCTTTATTAGCCAGAACAGAATTTGGCGCTGACAGTAAGATAAAAACGAATATGAGATACACGGACGCGCTTTTCATCGTACCCATTGAGAACTCCTTTTCTGACTTGACCTGTACGAGATTAAATTTCTTAGATCTTCAATGGCTTGAAGAAAAAGGCAGTGATTTGCCCTGCAACACCAAAACAGATCCATGTAGCAAGCTAGCTACCGGATAAGATATCACATCGCAATTGGAAACAAAATCTATACCAGAGACATAGGCTTACGCGCAAAATGATACAGAGGCCTGTCGCAAACGAAAAAAGGGAGCCAGTAGGCTCCCTTTTTTCTGTATCTTTCCTCTCTATCCAAATGGAGTAAAGAGTTCCGACTCGCTTACCTTATCGAACTGCAGTTCCGCAGGTATCACCAGTAGGATCGGCCAAGCAAGGCTTATTGATACCGTAAGTATCACTCCAGATCCAAGGCTGAGCTGCCAATCCTTTGTTGTCGACAGCAACGTCTGTCAACGCACCTGCTACATCGCCGTTCTTCTCCCAACCAACGTAACCCATATAGGTCTCGATGCTGCCACCGGCCGCTGGGTCAGTGCTTGTAACGATGTCTTGGCCTATCCACTTGAATTTGACTTGATCGCCTTCAACCCAGCTCAGGTTGGTTACCCCTGTTGTGGCACCAGGCTTGACAACTGAACCATCGGCTTTAACCTTGGCGTCGCGCAACACAAATGCTGCATTGCTCTTATCGTCTTGCAAGCCGTTCAGCTGACGAATCTCCAGATCATAGCCCACCATGCCTGAGGCACCACCATTGGGATTGAACTCGGATTTATAGTCAAAGGCAGTGCTGAACGCATCGTTCATATCGGAACGACCTGGGTCTTCGATAGTTTGAAGGATATTTACGAAGGTATTGGTAGTCCCACCAGCTCCTTCATGAAGGCTTCCCCATCCAGAAGTAATCTTAGAGTCGGATTTGAATACCGCAACGTTGGACTGATTATTCGGTGAAACAATACTTTGATTCGTACGAATACCATTTTGAACTGAAGTATTGTCCTTCTTGTTTCTGCGAACCATGCTTTGGTCCACAAAACCCTGACCGTCATCAATAGTAGTGATGAAATAGGTGTAGTCACCAATATCCACAGAAAATTGCAAGAAATCGTTACCAGGTTCAGAGGCAATCTCTTGGCAATTTTTAGGGTTATTAACAACATCACTACATAGAGAAGAGTTACTCATTGTCAGGCTCTTCCCCACTTCCGTCCAGGAAGGATAATCCGTAGCATTCGCCACACCACCGGCTAACAGCAGAGAGACTGCAGCCGCTGAAGAAGCGAACCTTGAACTGTTACGCATAGCAACCTCCAAATTTTAAGGTTTTATTGGAGCACACCCCGCTACAGGCACACCCACTAAGTCGTTATTAGGCAACGTCTAAAATCGTCACACGCAATATTTAACTGTGAAATCTATCACAGTTCACAATACCCGTCAAACGAATACCACTTGAGACATGCCGTCCCAGCCCAACCTCCGCTAAATATAGCGTATCTGATTCAAGAAGATAAGATTGTTTAGCGTTTTGCCATAATCAATTCTAGTTATAGATGCATAATCAATATTTATTTGTCGGTATTGTGCGACAGGGATCTGAAAGGCCTGTGTCACGCACATGCGGATGGGGCCAACGTGGGAAACAATCGCAAGTGTCTGCCCCTCATGGCTTTTAATGATTTCTGATACTGTCTTGTTGAGGCGATCCAGGAGCGCGTTGATGGTCTCTCCCCCTTCGGGCGTATAGCCCACCTTATCTTTTTTCCAATTCAGATATTCCTCAGGATATCTTTCCTCTATTTCATGAAAATAGAGTCCATCCCAAATTCCAAATGGCCTTTCTCTGAGACCTTCCCGTTTCTCAATCTGATTCCCCGTCACATCGGCGATTTCCCCAGCCGTAGCCAACGTTCTTGCCGCGGGCGAGGCGTATATCGCGTCTAACTCCACGTTTTGAAAGAATGTGGCCGCCGCTTTGGCCTGCAGACGCCCTCGACGGCTCAGAGCAGGGTCCTCTTCGGAGTCACAGTAGATCCTGTCTATGGGAAAATCGGTAACGCCGTGGCGCACATAGTAAACTGTGGTGCTTTTTTCCTTGCTTCGCATAATCACTCCCTACTCTAGATATTTTTCTTGCCACTTAAGATATAGCTTGTGCGTGTATTCAGTATATTCTTCTTTGCTGGAAAATTGCTTGGGATCAATGGCATCTAATACGTAGTAGTTGGCGCGATTGTTCTGGGTGGTCATAAAATGCCAGATCTTGTGTATCAGGGTCTGGGGATCCCGCCATTCAAAATCGTCCTGGGCCTCGTAGTGTAGAAACACAGGGAGTATGGGAATACCGGTTTTTAGCGAGATATCAAACGCCCCATAGCGAAAGTTTTCAAAGATTCGCCTTCCTTTGCATCCCCCTTCTGGATAGAGGGCGATACACTTCCCATCTTTCAGGCCTTCCTCTATTTCGGCAGCCGCCTGGTTTCGAGACTCTTTGGATTCTCGCCTCACGTAGAGTGTGCCCGCTGCCCAGGAAACCCGTCCTACTAAAAACCAATCCCTCACCTCAATTTTTGCCAGGGAGTGCACCGGAAACAGGGCCGGAATACCTAAGTCTTCAAATGCTGAGGGATGATTACCTACTAGAATGTATTGCTTAGGAATGGGATGAAGGTTTTTCTGATGTAGACGCAAGTCCACATTCAGCGCCCGGATAAAGGACTTGCACCACCATTGGAACATTTGTGGATAAAACTTATCCAATAGAAATTTTGGGAGCCAGCTCAAAACCAGTGCGATCAGAGTGAACAGACAGAAATCCAGCCAAAAAAACAGGTATTTCAGAATTCGTAATATGTAATAGAGCACCCGGATATCCCATTGCTTGCTTATCCCTTAGATAATCGTAGCGCAAAGAAAATCCTTTAAATCAAAAGCGCTTACAATTTAGACAGACAGCCAAATCGGCAATCATTTGGCAGTACCATATTGTTGGTCCATCCAGCGACTATAGGAGCCATCCATCACCGCCTTCCACCAGGACTCGTTGTCCAGATACCAGTGGACTGTCTGCGCCAGTCCCGTCTCCAGGGAGTGTGTGGGCCGATATCCCAACTCGTGGAAAATCTTCCTTGCGTCGATGGCATAACGCCGATCGTGCCCCGGACGGTCCTTGACATAACGTATCAGCGACGCTGCACCGCTCCCGGTAGCGGATGGTGAGTCTGGATATTTTTGGGCCAGCTCTGGTTTGGCCTGAAAGGCCTGATCTACCAGATTGCAAAGGGTTTGAATGAGGTCAATATTGGTGCGCTCGCAGTTACCACCTATATTATAGGTGTCGCCTACGTTCCCTTCCGTGATGACCAGCTCGATACCTCGGCAATGGTCTTCGACAAATAGCCAATCCCGTATATTCAGACCATCCCCATAGATGGGCACTGATTTACCCAACAACATGTGCAGCAGGGCGAGTGGTATCAACTTTTCGGGAAAGTGGTAAGGACCATAGTTGTTGGAACAGTTACTGGTAGTTACCTCCAAACCATAGGTGTGGTGGTAAGCGCGCACCAAGTGATCCGAGGCAGCTTTACTCGCTGCGTAAGGCGAATTGGGTGCATAGGGCGTTGTTTCGGTGAACGCAGGGTCTGTCGCCCCCAGGCTTCCATACACTTCATCGGTTGAAACGTGGTGAAAGCGATGATGGTCTCGAACCACAGGATTTTCCAACCATACCTTGCGTGCCGCCTTTAGCATGCTGTGAGTACCCTGAATATTCGTTTCTAAAAATGCATCGGGGCCTAGTATGGAGCGGTCCACATGAGATTCTGCTGCAAAGTGCACAATGAGATTCAAGGCCTCTTCGGTCAGGATAGACTCCACCAGCGCCTGATCACAAATATCTCCCTTAACAAAGCGGATCCTGTCTTGCTCCAAGAGAGCTTGGAGGTTTTGCAGGTTGCCCGCATAGGTCAACGCGTCAAGGACCACGATACGATCTTGCGGGTACTTCTTTGCCCAGTAATGGACAAAATTCGAGCCGATAAATCCGGCTCCGCCCGTTACCAATAGACGTGATTTGTGTTGCCTTGCCATACTACTACCCTACTAATCGTTCGGACCAAGACTAACAAAAGCGACACCAAGTTTCATTAATTTCAGTTCAATCGGCCTGTATGGTGAACCGTTATACTATTATTAACACAGAAAAAAATTATGACTCAACAGTGAAAAACCTAAAGCCGTACACCGCTCCATTCTGGTTGAAAAACAGACACGCCCAAACGATCTGGTCTCAAAAACTCAGACGAACGGTCAAGGTTAAACTGGAGAGGGAACGATTCCGCCTTCCCGATGCTGATTTTGTGGACGTGGATTGGGTCGCTGGTAATCGACACCAGGCCAAAGCGATCGGGCTGATATTGCCAGGACTGGGTGGCAATATGGAGTCACGTTATGCGCCGGCACTCTTGAGTTCACTCGCCAAAAGGGGTTGGGCCTGTGGCCTGCTCCACTTTCGAGGAAGCTCGGGAGAACCTAATCACTTTGCCCATAGCTACCATGCCGGTGCCTATGGCGACCTACTACAAATTCTCAAAGTTCTAAAAAGCCGTCACCCAAACATTCCATTGTTTGCGGTTGGCATTTCCCTTGGAGGCAGCATTCTTCTCAATGGCCTGGGCCGAAACAAAGAAATGGCAGACCTATTAACTGCTGCCGTAGCGGTTTCAGTGCCCTATGTGCTTCAGGACGCGGCCACTGCTCTGGATTCCGGTTTTTCCCGATTCTATCAACGATATTTGCTCAATTGCCAGAAACGGCTACTCAAAGAAAAATTCAAACGGGTCGCACCACCCAAGGGGATTCGCTTACAACTTTTGGACAAAGCAAGAAACTTTTTTCAATTTGATGACTGGTTCACCGCTCCCTTACACGGATTCAAGGGAGTGGACGAGTATTACAACGCCTGTAGCGCTTCCCAATACCTGAAAAATATCTCCACACCCACACTACTCGTTCACGCTGTAGATGACCCGTTTATGAGCATCGAGTCACTACCTGCAAAACATCAACTTTCCCCAGCGATAGAAACTGAATTTACAAAGCATGGTGGGCATGTTGGATTTATCAGCGGAAACTGGCCATGGAAATTGGAGTATTGGCTGGAGAAACGTATTCCGGTATTTCTCCAGCCACACTTAAAATATCAGCGAAACAGGTAGTTCCGACTCTACTCAGAGACTCGCATTGCGAGAAAAATCGGACTCCCGGCTCGATTGATTAATAGCGGAACCAGTTTATCATCCGGGAGACCCTTAACCACCGAGTTAAAATGATCAAGGTCTTTTATATCAATATTGTTAACCATTAAAATCACATCACCACGCCGAACTCCCGCTTCACGTGCCGGGCTGCCCTGTTTTACATCATTCACAAAGACACCACCCTGGTCTTTTAGCTGCATACGCTCCCGCTGCGGTGGAGTAAGCTCAACCACTGAAATCCCCAGTCGACCTTCGAACTTTTGGGAGTCGCTTTCGTTTTTAGAGACCTTTGTATCATCTTCACTGGGTAGCTCACCTATCATGACTTTAAGCATTTTACGTTTGCCCTTGCGAATGATCTGCACAGGCACACTTTTATCGATTGGTGTAATACCCACCTTTGGGGGTAAATCCGACGAATGATCAATTTCCTCACTGTTAAACTCGACCACAATATCGCCTACTTCGAAACCAGCCTTTTCAGCCGGACTATCGGGCAACACCCTGGCGACCAGGGCACCATGAGGTTTTTTCATGTCAAAGGATTCTGCAAGCTCTCGGGTAACATCCTGTATCAATACACCCAGCCAACCTCGTTTCACATAGCCGTTTTTCTTGAGCTGTTCGACTACATTCATTGCCATATTGATGGGAATTGCGAAGGACAAACCCATATAGCCACCCGTGCGACTGTAGATCTGGGAATTGATTCCGATAACTTCGCCCTTCAAATTAAACAAGGGTCCACCCGAATTTCCTGGGTTTATGGCAACATCGGTCTGGATAAAGGGAACATAATTTTCTCTAGGTAAACTCCTGCCTTTGGCACTGACGACACCAGCCGTAACCGAATAATCAAAGCCAAACGGAGAACCGATCGCCAATACCCATTCACCGGGCTTTAACTTTTCGGAGTTGCCTAAACTAACCTTGGGTAGATCATCGCCCTTGATTTTGATGAGTGCAAGATCGCTACGCTTATCTTTTCCGATCAATTCGGCTTCAAGTTCCCGCCTGTCGCTTAGTCGAACAATGATCTTGTCTGCATCTTCGATAACGTGATTATTGGTAAGAATATAACCGTCTGAAGAAATAAGGAATCCTGAACCCAGAGACTGAGGAAAACGGCGTCCGTCTTCACCTCTTTCCCCATCGTCTTCCTCTCCGAAAAAATGCTTAAACCAATCGTTAAAAGGCCCGTTTTCCGGCATTCCTGGTGGCAAATTGCGCTGCGCACGCGCCTTGGTCTTAACGTTTTGTTCTGTGCTGATATTAACAACCGCCGGCGCATTTTTTTCCACCAACGTGGTAAAGTCCGGTAGATCCCTGGCCTCTGTAGCGCTTAACACTACGGCCATTATCAAGCCGACTAGGACTCGCTTCATCTTGACTCCTGCTACTTTCTTATATAATTACGTGAAGTATGTACAACTATTGACCAGCATTTACAGACTTGGTTTCATAAAATCGCAATTCTGTTTCAGCCTTGCGTAGTATTTTTGCTTCGAACTTCCCTCGCATTGCACCTGTGCGAGCTATTCGGTTAGCAAGAAAAAAACCAATCAGCAAGCCAAATAGAGACGATAAAATCTGTATTCCCTCAGAGAAAAGATACCCAAATGTCGTACACACCCAGCCCGCTAGCAAGGCCGTTAAAAACATGCTCGCGAGAGGAAGCGCATAGACCAGGGACGAGCCACTGACTATGGCCTTATCGTCTACGCCTACTACGACCGTTTCACCCACCCTGGCACCCACCGTATTCCGCGCGCTCACGCGAGCCCGTTTATTTCCGATGACTTTCGCCAACAGAGAAGTACCACAGGCCTGGTTAACGCCGCATGAGCCACAAGTCGATTTGCGCATGGTCTCAATGATCGCATAATCACCGTTGACTTCTACAACGAGGGCCTGTTCTTCTGTCATTTTGGTCCGGGCTGGGTAGTTTCGGACATATTTACTGAATTTGCAATGATCTGCACAGTTTTCATGGGGACTTCACCGACCGCCAGAACCTTGAAGTTATTGACGATTGACGTATAGGTACTCAATATCCCACTTTGCGCAGCACCGGTTGGAGTTGATTCCACATTCGCAGATGATTTTTCAATAAACACAGACACAGCCGCCAATCCATCTGACATCACCACATGCTGCACCAAGGAACCATTAGACAACTGGTGGTGAGTGTGGTTTTTTGTGGTGAAACCTTTGGGTATGCCCGCTACCTTCCACTGGATTTCTTTATCGGACCTAACACCAGGCCTTTCTTTTTTTGCTTCACTCGCGGCCACAATAGAGTCAGCAATCTTGAACATCTGGTCAGGTATTGAGTCTACCAATTCCATACTGGTGAACATTAGCTGCTCCATGATGTTACCGTTTTTGTCTAAAATATTAGACTTCAACAACAGACCGTTTTCTCTGTCTATCCATAAGCGATACCCATATCGATACTCGTCTTTAGGTTGAATACTAATGATTTTGGCGACGCGCCCGGCGACCCGATCTTCAGCGCTGACTTCAAATTGATAGTGCTGCCCTAGTCTACTTAATTCTGCGCCCCGTATAGGAGGAAAGGCGGTTAATCGTGAATTGGCGCGACGTTGATTATCCAGCACCAGTTGCTGCCCCTTGGCGAGAAGGCAGACCACGTGGTCATTATTTCGGATTACCTGTCGGCCATCACCGTTTAATGAAACCAGACGCTCCTGCTCACCCCTTTCGTCATACTTATGCAGGACGCGCATGGAGTCCATGTCTCCGTTACGCATGTAGACAAAGGTACCCTGATAGTTGAGGTGTCGAGCGGCATCCATCATACGCTCCAGCCACTGCACAGCAACAGAGACATTTTCTGTTGCTGAACTTTGAAGGGGATTAAGGACTAAAGAAAAAAAAAGGGCAGTAGACGCAACACGGTCTATTCGCATTATTGTGCCCCATCAGCACCAAAATTGACGACTCGGGCAAACGGAACAACACCCTGGGTAATAATGCCTACTCCATTTGTCGCCTCGCTATGCTCCACGATATAGGGACCCAAAACCTGCTGGTTATCTGTACCCAGGCGCTTCCATTGCTGCTCAGCTAATACGGGAGATAAAACAGAATTAGGAGTAAAAGGGATGACATTGGAATTCTGGGCAGTAACAGGGGCCGATACGTTTACGGCGACGGCGGCCTGTCCATGAGAGGGTTCATTGCTCACCAACTCGTTTGCCGTTACGGGAAAAGCCGAAGCTCCGGGGTTGTCCATGAGTTGTAATCCAAACCAAGACATAGCCCCAACCATGGCCGCCGTGGCCAAACCCACAACGGGTCTAAAACCATGGCTCTTACCCCGAACAACAGGAGGCAGTGAGACTATAGTCGGGCCGGAGTGCTTAATATGAGTTCTTTTTTCAGAATTGGGGGCAAGGATTGCAGGTTCAGATTCGAGGGCGTTTTGGATTCGTTTGGAGAGAGAGTTGTCGATGTGATTGGGAAGCGTGTTTCGCATGGCGTCGCTAATAAGATGATAGCGTTCCCATTTACACATCTTGGAACTATCGCTTTTAATACTACATATTAGCTTTTCACGGTGTTCCGATGTGAGTTCGTCGTCGATCATTTCCGATATCTGTTGATCGATCTTATTCAACATATGCAACTACCCCTACCTGACTAAATATTACAAAACCCAAGGCTGCTTATGATACAGCACCCAACTACCAGATCGACAGAAATCTCTGAGACTGGACAATATTTTTAAAAAATTCTACTTCAGCTGCAGATTCAACGACTGCAGCCAATATTTAAAACTAATCCAACAATGGGGCCAGTTTTTTATCGATGGCTTCCCGTGCCCGAAATATCCGGGATCGCACGGTTCCTACTGGGCAATCCATGGCCTGGGCAATCTCCTCATAGCTCAATCCTTCCAGCTCACGGAGTGTAATCGCCGTGCGCAGATCCTCTGGGAGCTGTTCAATGCTTTCATTGACGACCCGCTGGATCTCATCTTTGAGCGCGATGCGCTCTGGTGTTCCTATCTCTCTTAGACCCGCAGAGGTATCAAATTGTTCTGCCTCTTCTGCATCTATATCCGATTCGGGGGGACGCCTCCCCTGTGAAACCAGAAAATTCTTAGCCGTATTGATAGCGATTCGGTACAACCAGGTATAAAAGGCGCTGTCTCCCCTGAAATTTGGGAGGGCTCTATAGGCCTTAATGAACGATTCCTGGGCGACATCCAACACCTCATCCGCGTCGTAGATATAGCGCGAGATGATTTTAGTCAGTTTGTGCTGATATTTGAGCACAAGCAGGTCAAACGCCTTTTTGTCTCCCCGCTGAACGCGTTCAACCAGATCTTTGTCGACGCTGGCTTCGCTAACGAGCGCTTTACCACTGCTGTGCGAAGCTTTGTCCTTCGCCATGTCCATAGCACTTCCAGTTATTATCACTACCCCAGATTGTAGTATATGACCGCAAGCCTGTTACAAATGTTCAAATTAATTTGCCAAATCGCGCTAAAATAATCGGACTAGCGGTACAAAAGGCCGGGCCAGTCTGGCTTTAACCGATTATCTTCGAGATTTTAGTGACTTATAATCAAGTTGAATGCGATGTTCTGGTCTTGGGTACAGGTGCGGCCGGACTCACGCTCGCCCTGCAGTTGGCAGATCAATACCAGGTAGCACTAATCGCCAAAGGTGAAATGACCGAAGGCTGTACCGTTTATGCCCAAGGTGGTATTTCAGCGGTTGCCCAACAGGATGACTCCCTGGCCTCCCATATCGAAGACACCCTGAACGCCGGTGCCGGCTTGTGTGATGAGGAGGCGGTACGCACTGCCGTAGAAAACGGCCCAAGAGCCATTAACTGGCTTTTGGAACAAGGGGTTAGCTTCACGAAAGAGGCGCAGGAGGATGGTAGCAGTGACTATCATCTTACCCGCGAAGGGGGACATAGTCACAGACGTGTCTATCATGCAGCAGATGCCACGGGCAAGGAAATTGAGACCTCCCTGGCCGAACAGGTACGCGTTCACCCCAATATCACCATTTATCAGCATCACATCGCCGTGGACTTGATCCGCGGGGACCGTATCGGTTGGAGTGCAGGGCGCTGTGTCGGCGCCTATGTACTCGACAAAACTGAGCAATACGTTAAGGTATTTAACGCGCGCTGCACTATCCTGGCGACAGGTGGAGCGAGCAAGGCCTATCTCTACACCTCAAATCCGGATGTTTCGACCGGAGACGGGATCGCCATGGCCTGGCGGGCCGGCTGCCGTGTAGGAAACATGGAATTTGTACAATTTCATCCCACTTGTCTCTATCACTCCAAGGCCAAGTCCTTTTTGGTCACTGAGGCAGTGCGTGGTGAAGGAGGTAGACTGTTACTGCCAGATGGCACGCCCTTCATGAAAGATTTCGATCCTCGGGCAGAGCTGGCACCGCGGGATATTGTCGCCCGTGCGATCGACCATGTCATGAAGCGAGATGGACTGGATCACGTCCTGTTAGACATCAGTTACAAGCCCGCTGAGTTCGTCACCAGTCATTTTCCGACTATCTACCAGCGTTGTCTGGAATTTGGATTTGATATGACCAAGCAAGCCCTGCCCGTGGTTCCCGCCGCCCACTACACCTGCGGCGGCGTAAAGACTGACCTCAATGGCTGCACAGACCTGGATGGCCTGTATGCCATCGGGGAAACGGCATTTACCGGACTGCATGGTGCCAATCGCATGGCCAGTAACTCCTTGCTGGAGTGTATCGTCTTTGCGTTTCGGGCTGCGGATCACATAAGAGAACATATCAATGACATGCCCAAAGCGCCTGAACTCCCCGCCTGGGACGAAAGCCGTGTTACCGACTCAGACGAAGAGGTGGTGGTATCACACAACTGGGATGAGGTAAGACGTTTTATGTGGGACTACGTGGGCATCGTTCGCACCGATAAACGCCTGCAGCGCGCCAAACATCGCGTGGATCTCTTGAAGCGTGAGGCACAGGAGTACTACGGAAATTTCCGTGTTACCAATGACTTGATCGAGCTACGCAATCTGGTGCATGTGGCCGACTTGATAATACTGAGCGCCATGAGTCGAAAAGAGAGCCGGGGCCTACACTATACGCTGGATTATCCCGAGCGGGATGACAGCAAGCCACCGCAGAACACCATCCTGATTCCGGAAAACTACGTCGGTAAACGATAGCGTTCCATCAAATAACAAAGACAGTCTTGTCTTATCACTGTTTCATCCATGGTCAGCATGGAAGGCATGACCTTTCGATGTAATCGGATCTCGTCATCCTTATAACTCAGATATTTTTCATCGATGTGATTGCCGCTTTCATCCACCACAGACAGATGTTGCGTGAGCCCGGATCGGGTCTTGGCAACAAGCACACCGGGCTCCAGCTCACTGAAATTAAAATTATCCAACTGCTCAGGGAACTGTATATCGGCGTCCACCTCACCAAAACCGAAGCTTAAAGACTCGGGAACTTTTACTACAGCGACGGTGTGAAACAGGTCT
>Ga0224501_10000903_pt1 | contig 22930 bp, 22 predicted proteins | sample SF_Oct11_sed_USG_4_FD_169105 | JGI IMG/M metagenome (GOLD analysis project Ga0224501, IMG submission 169105) | Sediment microbial communities from San Francisco Bay, California, United States - SF_Oct11_sed_USGS_8_1 | ecosystem: Environmental > Aquatic > Marine > Sediment | place: USA... | reverse complement strand
GGCAGGAGCTTATTGTCACTTTTTTAGCCCTGCTGGAGCTTGTTCGCCAGCAGCTTATTCGCTTATATCAAACCAAAAGATTTAAAGAAATATTTATACTTCCCTCTGCGAAAAAGGGAGCCAAAGGAAATGGAAAAGAGGGAGCTTAAAGCCATAATTGAAGCCCTTCTCTGCCTTTCTTCCGAACCCATCTCTATGGAGCAGATGTTCAAAGTTATTGATGAAGCAGAAGAAAAGAGAATACATGAGGCTCTCAATGAGCTGATATCCGATTACAACGATGATAACCGTGGGGTAAGCATTATAGAAGTAGCCGGGGGGTACCAGATAGTTACCCGGCCTCAATACGATCGATGGATAAAAAAGCACTTCGCCCTCTCTTCAAAAATAAAGCTCTCGCTGCCGGCTCTGGAGACTCTGGCTATGATTGCTTACCGACAGCCCATCACTAATCCTGAAATCTCCGCCATCCGGGGAGTTGATTCCACCGGAGTTTTGAAGACCCTATTAGAAAAGCGGCTTATTAAAATAAAGGGGAGAAAGAAGGTGGTTGGACGTCCCCTTATTTATAGGACCAGCCGGGAATTCCTGATCCACTTTGGCTTAAAAAACCTATCGGAGCTACCCACCTTAGAGGAATTTGAGCAAATTATCACCTCTGAGGATAAAAAGGAGGAGAAATAGCCCTGAGGTTAACCAATAAATCTACCGCTGTAAATCAACCTCGTTTAGCTGACCGGTAAAAGACTTAAAAGCAAAAGGGTGATTCTTAGGCAGTAAGTCTGATGCTTTAATGCCTATTACTGTTATTTCAACTTAAGAAAGTCGGTAAATAAGTTGCTATTAACTCAAATAGGGATTTTTTTCTTGATATTACTCTATTTTATGGTAGTATTAGTTATCGCATAATATGGGGTGAATAGTACAGTCATTATTCAAAAGTAAGGAGGTAAAGATGAACATAAGACTATCTACAGGAAAAGAGATACCAGTAGAGATGCACAAAGTAAGGATTGTACAAAAAACCAGTTTGCCGCCGGTTGAAGAGAGGCTCAAGGCTATCAAAGAAGGTGGCTACAACACCTTCGCCCTCAGAACTAAAGATATATTCATTGATATGCTCACCGACAGCGGAACAAATGCCATGAGCGACAATCAACTGGCAGCGATGATGGTTTCCGATGATGCCTATGCTGGCAGTGAAAGCTTTTACAAGTTAGCCCGCGTGATAGAAGATGTGTTAGGCTTTCGTTATGTTCTGCCCACACACCAGGGAAGGGCGGCGGAGCATCTTTTAGCCAAGGTCTTCATTAAGCCCGGTGACATTATCCCTATGAACTATCACTTTACCACTACCAAAGCGCACATCGAGCTTGTTGGTGGACAAGTCCTAGAAATTTATGCAGATGAAGCCCTCAAAACGCAGAGCACACACCCCTTCAAGGGTAATTTAGATATCCAAAAGCTAAAGGACACTATTAAGAAATATGGAGCGAGTAAGATACCGTTTGTGCGGATGGAGGCGACCACCAATCTGCTCGGCGGTCAACCCTTTTCGATTGAAAATCTTAAAGAGGTAAAGCGGGTCTGCTCGGAGTATAATATTCCTTTGGTAGTAGATGGAAGCTTAATCTCCGAGAATGCCTATTTCATAAAAATCAGAGAAAAAGAATATAAAAACAAAAGTATTCAAGAGATAATCAAGGAGATTATGAGCTTTGCCGACCTGTTCTACCTGAGTGCGAGGAAAAGCAGTTGCGTAAGAGGGGGATTTATCGCTACCAACAATAAAAAATTTTATGAAGAGATAAAGCCCTGGCTTCCGGTTTATGAAGGCTTTCTCACTTATGGAGGGATGTCAACCAAAGAGATCGAAGCTATGGCGGTCGGGCTAAGGGAGATGACCGACATAAGTGTTGCCGGAAGCGCTGCAGAACAGGTCAAATATTTTGCTGAAAGGTTTATTGAATACGGAATCCCGGTAGTTACTCCGCCGGGCGGGCTGGCCTGTCATGTCGATGCCATGATGTTCTTACCCCATATTCCTCAATCTCAGTATCCCGCCGGTGCTCTGGCTGCAGCCATTTACATCGTATCCGGGGTAAGGAGCATGGAAAGAGGCACTATTTCCATGGACCGGGACCAAGACGGAAACGAGGTATATTCAGATCTGGAATTGGCTCGGCTTGCAGTTCCCCGAAGGGTTTATACCGTATCTCATATTGAATATGTGGTAGACAGACTACATTGGCTGTACCAGCACCGGGATATGGTGAAAGGCTTAAAATTCATTGAGGAACCGCCAGTGCTCAGGTTCTTCTTTGGTAAGTTAGAGCCCTTAGATAATTGGGGATCAAAGTTAGGTGAAACCTTCAAAAAGGAAATTGGCGCTCAATAATGAACCGGTTTCAATTCGGATGCAGCATCAGACCACATGACCTCGAAATAGAAAGGAAGGTTGCGCTTTTCTGGATGCTCACAAATTAGAAAAGCCAAAAATGAATGGCTACCATCTTCGTCCACAGTGCAGAGGAAGGGTTTACTTACTGATTATAGAATTTCACACCAGTCTGAGCAGCAAAAATTTACATTGCTTTGTGATTTAGAAATACCGAAGCAAGAGTAAAGTTGTCGGTAGCACCACTCCAAGCTGTCGTGAAACTGAAATCTACAATCTCGAGTGCCAGGAGCAATAATATCAAATAAATTAGCTTCGCTATGATTTTGAGACCTCAGAATGGACTTTAACAATGTTGTTTAAACAATTTTTTCTATGTGCTTGTGAGAAATACTGAATTTACTTTTCCCCATATCCAGGGAGCTATGGAGAAATTAATAAGTCTTACACCATAAAGGATGAATGATATGAAAAGAGAGCTTGTACCTGAGCATATTAAAAAAATAATACCTTACCTCCCGGGCAAGCCCCTCTCAGAGGTAGAAAGGGAGCTTGGATTGAAAGATGTGGTCAAGTTAGCCTCCAACGAGAACCCTTTAGGAGCTTCCCCTTTAGCCGTAAAAGCCATAAACAATCATATTAATGAAGTCTATTACTATCCCGATGACGGAGTGTATTATCTTCGGCAAAAATTGGCTTCCATATTGAATTTATCAATGGACCAAGTCATCATTGGCAATGGAACAACTGATATATTAGGAGACATCGCCCGCGCTTTCCTTGGCCCAGAAGATTACGCTGTAGTTGCGGACCAGACCTTCTTAGTATACCGTTTGGCAGTACAAGCAGTAAACGGGAACCTGATCACTGTCCCTCTTATAAACTACACCTACGACTTGCCCGCCATGGCAAAAGCCATAACTCCTCATACTAAGCTGGTCTATATAGCCAACCCCAATAACCCGACCGGAACAATGGTAACCGGTGAAGAGTTTGACCGCTTTCTAAACTCCATTCCCGAAGACATAGTTGTAGCTCTGGACGAGGCTTATTACGAGTATATCGAAGACCCGGCTTATCCCGATTCCCTTAAATATGTCAGAGAGGGGCGACCGGTTATCGTTCTGAGGACTTTTTCCAAAATCTTTGGCTTAGCTGGTCTGCGCATAGGCTATGCCATTGCCCGCGAAGAACTGATCCAATACCTCATCAAGGTGAAATGTCTTTTTAATACCAACCACTTAGCCCAGGTTGGGGCTATGGCTGCTCTGGACGACCACGAGTTCATAAACAGGGGGAAGAAGGTAAACCGAGAGGGTTATCAGTTCCTCACCGAAGAACTCAAAAAAATAAAGGTTGAATTTATCCCCTCGGTGGGAAATTTCATCCTCCTCATTCTCCAAGAAGATTCCTATAAGCTCTATCAGAAGCTCTTGCGGAAGGGTGTGATAGTCAGACCTATGAGGAGCTGGAATCTCCCCCAGGAGCTGAGGGTCACCATCGGCACCCACCAGCAGAACCTCCGCTTCATCAAAGCCCTGAAGGAGAGCCTGTGAAAATGGCGAGGAAAAGATTATTAATCGCCATCGATGGTCCTTCCGCCTCGGGCAAAAGCACCATTGCCAAGCTGCTATCAAGGAAGCTTGGCTATAACTACCTGGATACCGGAGCAATGTATCGGGCTTTGGCATGGAAGGCTCTGCAAAGAAACATGAAGCTGAACTCTGAAGATGAATTGAGCCAATTAGCCAGGCAGTCATCCTTCAAATTTCACCAGCTTGGAGATGATTACAGGATTATGATCAATGGAGAGGATGTCTCGGATAAGATACGCTATCCCCAGGTGAGCGAAGCGGCATCCAAGATTTCCTGCTTCCTGGGAGTGCGGCAGGCCTTGGTGAAAATCCAGCAAGAGATTGGGGCTAGAGGGGGACTGGTTGCTGAAGGGAGGGATGTATGCACCACGGTCTTTCCTGAAGCCGATTTTAAATTCTATCTGGATGCCTCACTTACCGAAAGAGCCTATAGGCGTTATCTCGAGCTTAAAGAAAGTGGAATCATAGCCTCCGAGGAAAAAGTCAAAGAAGATATCGAGAGTCGTGATAAAAGCGATTCGCAGCGTACCCACTCCCCTCTTACCAGACGTGAAGATTCAATTTACATCGACACCACTGACCTCACTATAGAGGAGGTCTTAAACCTTACCTTAGACAGGATTAAATTTAGATAAGGAGACTTTTTACCCTTGACAACGACTAAAAATTGAGTATAATCAATGGTTACATTAGGATTAATATTATATATTTTGATACCTACAGAGGCATATTTTTATAGTTTGAAGCAAGCACATCGGAATGATACCAAAATAAGGAGGTATTTAGTCTAATGATGGACGAAGAGGTCCCCAAAGAAAATCTTAAAACCGAGGAGGAGACAAGGGGAGACAAAGACTCTTCTGATACCCAGGGGGATAACCCTTCCCCCGAGCTTACAGAGGAAAAATTAGAAGAACTCGATTCCGAACAATTAGCCGAATTCTATCATAAGAGCTTTAAGAGCTTTTCTGAGGGGGAGATTATCGAAGGAATCGTAATCAAGGTTAGCAGCAATTGGATTCTGGTAGATATAGGATACAAATCTGACGCTCTGGTTCCCCTCCAAGAATTTAGAGACAGCGAGGGCAATATAACTGTAAAATCTGGTGACAAGGTGAACCTGCTCTTTGAATATGTTGAGAATATGGAAGGCTATCTGGTTCTCTCCAAGGAAAAAGCAGAGAAAATGAAGGTCTGGGACCAGATTGAAAAAGCTTATAACGAAAATAGCGTAGTCACCGGAAGGGTCATCGAACGGATAAAAGGTGGGTTGACTGTGGATATCGGCGTGAAAGCCTTCCTCCCGGGCTCCCAGGTCGATGTGCGACCGGTAAGAAATCTCGATACCTTAAGAGGTAAAGAGCTTGAGATGAAGGTTATCAAGCTCAATAAAAGGCGTGGGAACATTGTTCTTTCCAGAAAAGTAGTCATCGAAGAAGAGAACCGCCGAAAAAGGGAGCAGCTGCTTGCTTCCCTGACGGAGGGGGAGATAGTCAAGGGCATTGTCAAAAACATCACCGAATACGGCGCCTTTATAGACCTTGGGGGTATCGACGGACTCCTTCACATAACAGATATGTCCTGGGGGAGAGTTAATCATCCCTCGGAGCTATTTGTAATCGGTGACGAGGTAGAGGTGGTGGTCTTGAAGTTCGACCGGGATAGCAACAGGGTCTCCCTGGGCTACAAGCAGAAAACCCCTGACCCCTGGCTCAAAGCAGAGGAGAAATACCCCGTTGGCTTCCGGGTGCGCGGCAAGGTGGTGAGCCTCACCGATTACGGCGCCTTCATTGAGCTGGAAGAAGGTATTGAAGGGTTAATCCACATTTCAGAGATGTCCTGGAACAAGAGGATAAAGCATCCCTCCCGCATAGTATCCATAGGAGACACTGTGGAAGCTGTGGTGCTACATATTGACCAATCCTTGCGCCGGATCTCTTTAGGACTAAAGCAAACCGAGCCTAACCCCTGGAAGATGATCGAAGAGAAATACAGTATCGGGTCGGTAATAAAAGGCAGGCTCAGAAATCTTACCGATTTTGGCGCTTTCGTAGAAGTAGAAGAAGGGATAGATGGGTTAATACATATCTCCGATATGTCCTGGACTAAACGCATAAAGCATCCCTCCGAGATGCTTAAGAAAGGGGATATAGTAGAGGCGGTAATCCTGAATATCGATGCAGAAAGCCAGAGGCTATCGCTGGGGCTGAAGCAAATGACCCCTAATGTCTGGGAAGAATTCTTCAAGAAGCACCGAATGGGCGATGTGATTAAAGGTAAAATTGTCAGCATTACTAACTTCGGAGCTTTTGTCGAGCTTACCCCTGGAGTTGAAGGGCTACTCCATGTATCCGAATTAGATAAAGAGCGTCTCACCGACCCCAAGCAGAAATACAAGGCTGGTGAAACTTTAACCCTTAAGATAGTTAAACTCGACCCCCAGGAAAGGAAGATTGGCTTGAGCCTGACTGCTTACTTAGCTGACAAAGAAAAGGTGGATATCGAAAAATTCGCCCCAGAAAGGGGTGGGGTGATTATCGGTGATGTTATTGACAAAAAGACTCTTAGCCAGCTTGAAAAGTCTAAAAGAAAACACAAAAAATCTGCTTCGCCGTCCACAGAAAAATGAGCGCCCTGTGGACATCTCCGCTGCAAAAGAGCAAAAGAGCGCCAATTGACCTCTTTTTAAGTCCCTTAAGAAAAAGGGCAAAAGTCTTAAGCAGTGAAAAAGTAGAGAAAATGCAGTTTAGTTCACTACATTATAATAAAAGGAGTGTAAAAATATGACCAAAGCGGAATTAATTGCCGAGGTGGCTAAGGCTGCCGATTTGCCGAAGAAAGATTCCGAAGTTATAGTGAGTACAGTTCTTCAAAGTATCATCGATGCTCTACATCGGGGCGAGAAGATAGAGCTCCGAGGCTTTGGCAGTTTCCGGCTCCGTAATAGAAGAGCTCGCACGGGTCGAAATCCCAAAACCGGGGAAAAGGTGCAGGTACCCGCTAAGCGGATACCTTATTTTAAACCCGGTAGAGAACTGAAGGAACTTATCAACAAATAGGAGCTTAAGCCTTCTACCTTGATGGGGATATCTTGAAAATGAAACGCCTCTACTCACCCTGGAGATATCCTTATGTGGCATCCCACAAATCGGGTAGAAGCTGTATCTTTTGCAAGGCTTTATCCCTGAGCAGTGATGAAGAGGGGCTTATGCTCTACCGCGGCAAGCAGAGCTTCATAATATTGAACGCCTTCCCTTATAACAACGGCCATCTGATGATAGCTCCCTATGCCCATATATCTTCCTTTGAAGATTCTGACACTGAGCTGACCACCGAACTTATTCAGCTAATGCAAAAGTGCATCAAAGTTCTCTCCTTAGTCTATAAACCCGACGGATTTAACATCGGACTCAACCTGGGGAAAGTTGCTGGTGCTGGAATAACCGACCATTACCACTGGCATATTGTTCCCCGATGGAATGGCGATACCAGTTTTATGACCGTAGTTGGTGAAACAAGGATTATACCTGAGGACTCTCAGAGCACTTTTAAAAAGCTAAAGCCCCACTTCAAAGATTAAAATGCGCCCAGGGGAACTTTATTCTGCCCCGCAATTCTCCTTTCTTTATCAGGAGCAGCGAGGTAATTAAGAGAGGGGAAGCTGCGTCATAACAAATAACAGGATGAGCATTTTGATTTTATAAATATTTGAAGAGGAGTGTGCCATGGATTTCCAACTTTCTGAAGAACAGCTGATGGTAAGGCAAACAGCCAGAGAATTTGCAGAAAAAGAGATCAAACCCCAGGCGGCAGAGTTTGATGCTACCGGAGAATTCCCCGTGGAAATAATCAAAAAATTAGCCAGCTTAAACTTTCTCGGCATCACCATTCCCGAAGAGTATGAGGGAGGAGGACTGGATACCATCTCCTATGCTATGGTCATCGAGGAAATCTCCCGCGCGTGCGCCTCAACCGGGGTGGTATTATCGGTTAACAACTCCCTGGTTTGCGAGCCGATTTTAACATATGGCACGGATTTTCAAAAGAAAAAATATTTGTCCGACCTTGCTTCAGGAAAGAAATTAGGTTGCTTTGCTCTCACCGAGCCCGAGGCAGGCTCTGATGCCTCCAATCTGAAGACCACCGCAGTTCTGAAGGGCGACCATTATGTCCTCAATGGAAACAAGCTGTTTATTACCAATGGTCGAGTGGCAGAGGTGGCTTTGGTCTTTGCCATGACCGACAAGTCCTTGGGATACAAAGGGATAAGTATCTTCGTTATAGAGCGAGGATTCCCAGGTTATTCTGTCGGCAAGGTTCAGCAAAAGTTAGGAATCAACGCATCAGGTCAATGCGAGCTTTACTTTGAGGACTGCCTGGTTCCCAAAGAGAACCTCCTTGGAGAAGAGGGGGGAGGCTTTAAGATCGCTCTGGCTACCCTCGACGGAGGGAGGATTGGGATAGCCGCCCAGGCGGTGGGGATTGCTCAGGCTTGCCTTGATGAGTGCTTGAAATACTCCAAAGAGAGGGTTCAGTTCGGACAGCCGATTGCTAAATTCCAGGCTATCCAATGGATGTTAGCGGATATGTCTACCGAAATTGAGGCTGCCCGATTGCTCACATACCGAGCTGCTTTCCTCAAGGACAAAGGGGAAAGGTATTCAGCCCAGGCATCTATGGCAAAGCTCTTCGCTTCGGAAACCGCTATGAAAGCTACCACCAAAGGGATTCAAATCCACGGCGGATACGGTTATATGAAGGAATACCCGATGGAGAGATTCTTCCGCGATGCTAAGGTTACAGAGATTTATGAAGGGACCAACGAGATTCAGCGCATCGTCATTGCCAGCAGCATACTCAAGTAAATTCCATCTTGCACAGATCCCTTCCCACCTTCACAAGGGAAGGTTCTTTCTACGGCAAGCGAGGTTTTTCTGCCAGATGCAGAGGCACAAATTTTATGGTATAATTACCGTGATAAAATATGTATTTATAGCAAATCTTTAGGCGAGATTTATATCAAAAAGGTTTAAAAATGAACGATAGGATAAAAAGTGAACAACAACGCTGGAAAAATAAGATAGCATCCTCTGCCGTCAAGCGCCATCCGAAGCGGAAAGAGATGTTCACCACCGTATCGGGCAAGCCGATAAAAAACCTCTATACCCCGGCTGATGTACCAGATTTTGACTATTTAACTAAGCTATCATTCCCCGGGATGTACCCTTTTACCAGAGGGATTCAAGCTACCATGTACCGGGGCAGGTTGTGGACCATGCGGCAGTTCTCGGGCTTCGCCACCGCCGAGGAGTCCAATCGTCGCTACCGACTCCTGCTGGAAAGAGGGCAGACGGGCTTAAGCGTAGCCTTTGACCTGCCGACCCTTATGGGATACGACTCAGACCACCCCCTTGCCATGGGCGAAGTGGGCAAATGCGGAGTGGCGGTGGATACTATCCAGGACATGGAGACTCTCTTTAATGGCATTCCACTTGATAAGGTCACTACCTCTATGACCATAAATGCCCCCGCAGCTATTCTTCTGGCGATGTATATCGCCGTAGCAGAAAAACAGGGAGTTAAGCCCGACCAGATTGGTGGGACCGTGCAGAATGACATATTGAAGGAATACATTGCCCAGAAGGAGTGGATTTTCCCTCCCCAACCCTCGATGAGAATCATCACCGATATGCTCGCTTACTGCTCCAGGGAGGTCCCCCTCTGGAATACCATAAGCATCAGCGGCTACCACATCCGAGAGGCAGGATCCACCGCTGTCCAGGAGCTTTCCTTTACCCTGGCTGATGGCATTGCTTATGCGCAGGCGGGCATAGACGCTGGTTTGGAAATAGATGAGTTCGCCCCACGCCTATCCTTCTTCTTCAACTCTCATAACGACCTCTTTGAAGAGGTAGCCAAATTTAGGGCTGCCCGTCGCATATGGGCTAAGTTAATGAAAGAGAGGTTTAAGGCTAAACAGGAGCGCTCTTGGTGGCTGCGGTTCCACACTCAAACAGCCGGCTGCAGCCTCACCGCCCAGCAGATTGAAAACAATATTGTGAGAGTCACCATTCAGGCTCTGGCAGCCATTCTGGGGGGAACGCAATCCCTCCACACCAACTCCAAGGATGAAGCCTTAGCCGTCCCCGCCGAGGAAGCCGCCACCACTGCCCTCCGCACCCAGCAGATTCTGGCATACGAGAGCGGGGTTGCTAACACTATCGACCCCTTAGGGGGTTCTTATTTTATAGAGAAATTGACCAATGAGGTGGAAGAGGAAGCCTGGGACTATATCAACAAGATAGACGAGATGGGGGGTATGATAGCAGCTATTGAAAGGGGGTTCCCTCAGAAGGAGATAATGGAGGCTGCTTACCGCTATCAGCAGGCGATAGAAAAAAAGGAGAAGATCATAGTAGGGATTAATGAATTTCTCATGGAAGAAGAGGAGCAACCCCCGTTTTTAATGATCGACTCTGAGGTCGAGCGCGCTAAACAGATAAAGAAGCTACAAGCCCTTCGCCAACAGCGAAACAGCGCCAAAGTGGAAGAGTGCCTCAAACGGCTTCGTATAGCTGCCCGAGGGAAAGACAACCTGATGCCTTTTATATTGGAAAGCGTCAAAGCCTATGCCTCCTTAGGAGAGATAATTGATGTCCTGAGGGAAGAATTTGGCGAGTATCAGGAACCTTCCGTCTTTTAAGACGACCTTATTCATCAATTTTCCCTGAAAGTAGCTAAAGGGGGCTTTTAACGGTTTGGTAAAATTTAAGGTTTATATATATGAGTTCTACCAAAGGCAAAATCAGGGTGCTAATCGCTAAACCTGGGCTCGACGGTCACGACAGGGGAGCCAAAGTCATAGCCCGGGCGTTCCGGGATGCTGGCATGGAGGTGATTTACACCGGCTTGCGCCAGACTCCAGAACAGATAGTCACCGCTGCCGTACAGGAGGATGTAGATGTCATCGGCATCAGCATCCTTTCAGGAGCCCACCTTTACATCTTCCCCAGAATAATAGAGCTCCTCAAAGAGCAGGGAGCCACTGATATGCTGATTATCGGCGGTGGTATTATTCCTGAAATTGATATACCCAAGCTTAAACAGATCGGGGTTGCCGAGATATTTACGCCCGGTACCCACACCACCAAAGCGATAGAGTTCGTTAAACAGAGGCTCCAGGGAAAATAAGAATCTCCCCTCTTGCCAGGGAGAACAGATAGGGCTCAAAAGGCAGCGGAATGGGGAATCTTTACCAGTGGCTGAGAAAAGGGAAATTCTTTGTATTCCAGAATAACAATGCTATAATGGAAAGCTTTTTAATGCTCAGCGCTATATAAAAGAAGATGTTTTTGAATTCAAAAACTGCATTTCATGTAGCACTGCATAAGGAGGTGAAGTAATGAGAGATGTCTATATGGTTAGCGGTGGGGTGAGCAAGTTCACCAAAGCGAGAACCGATAAGACTTTTCAGCCGATGGTTAAAGAAGCTTTTGATTATGCGATGAACGATGTCCCCAATCTGACCATCGACCAGATTGATGGCAGCGTTGCTTCTTACTTCTCTGACCATTTTCAGCGGCAGTTGATGTCGGGCATTATGGTGCAAGACTACCTTGGGCTATGCCCAAAAGAGAGTAAGAGGGTGGAAGGGGGTGGAGCCACCGGAGGACTCTGCTTCCAGACCGCCTGGGCAGATGTGGCCTCTGGAAGACAGGATGTATGCGTGGCCTATGGCTTTGAGACCATGTCCCATGTCAACACCTGGAAAGGGAACGAGTTTATCGCCTTAGCCTCGGATACCAACTACGACTACCCGGTGGGAGGATTCTACACCGGTTATTATGCTATGATGGTGGTAAGGCACATGTATGAGTTTGGCACCACCAGAGAGCAGTTAGCTATGGTCTCAGTCAAAAACTATCAAAACGCTTTTCACAATCCCTATGCCCAGAAAAAGCTGAAGATAACCGTCAAGGATGTCCTCAACGCTCCTATGGTCGCCTATCCTCTCGGCATGCTGGATATCTGCGTGATGTCCGATGGAGCGGCAGTATGCATCCTGGCAGACGAAAAGATGGCTGCCAAGCTCACCGATAAGCCGGTCAGAATCGCATCTGTCGGATGTGGGACAGATGCCATGCGCATGGCAGACCGACCCCACGGGGAGGTCATTCTCCTCCCCCATGAGTCCCCCAACGACTATAAAGGGCTCAAATATCCCGGAGTACATTCCTTCCGGGCAGGTAGAATGGGAGCCAAGTTAGCCTATGAAAGGGCAGGAATCACCAACCCCTTAGAGGAACTCGATTTCGTAGAACTGCATGATGCATACACCTCTTCGGAAATTCAGACCTACGAAGACCTGGGGCTCTGTAAATACGGCGAAGGAGGGCAATTTATCGAATCGGGCAAACCCAACCTCGATGGTGTCTGCCCGGTCAACCCCTCCGGGGGACTGTTAGCTTGTGGACATCCGGTGGGGGCAACCGGTCTGATGCAAGCGGTCTTCGCTTTCTGGCAGCTGCAAGGAACCATAGATAAGCACTTCGGAAACGATAAGCTCCAGATACAGAATGCCAAAAGAGGTCTTATCCACTCGCACGCCGGCACAGGTACTTATGTCACTGTAAGCATACTGGAAAAACCGTTCTAAGAGGTGAAGCCCATCTTTGTGAAAAGGAGAAAAGAAAATGAAAAAGAAAGAGACAAAGCTTCCTGAAACCGAGGAGGGAACCGTTCTGTTCAATGTCCCCTTTCCGGAAGATTTATCCCAGTTGAAGAAAATGTCTCCCATTATAATTAAATGGCCGTATCATATCGATTATATTCACAGCTATGGTCAAGATTCCCCCTTCTTTGCGGGCTTAGCAAACAAGAAGCTTGTGGGTACGAAGTGCCCTAAATGCGGTTACAAATATGCTACGCCAAAATACCATTGTATGTATTGTGGTTCGGAGTGCGATTGGTTCGAGCTCCCCTTGGAAGGAAAAATTCACACCTGGACCACCTGCCACTTCGGAGGTGAAGAGTTCCTTAAGGAGACCCCTTTTAACCTGATACTGGTTGAGTTCGAAGGAGTCGATTCCCTCCTTTTAGCCAGACTGATTGGTCTAAGCCAGGACGAAATCCGTATCGGGATGAAAGTAAAGGCCAAATTTCGCCGAAACTCTCAGTTCAAGCCCACCGATGTATATTTCGTTCCCGCAGAATGAGTTCTTAAAGGGAGGGAAAAAGGACTCCGATTTATTTAAAACTAAGGGAGGCTAAGGTCAATGGAAGAGGGTGTATTAAGCTTCACTGACGAGAATTTTGAAAAAGATGTATTGAAGGCGGACATCCCCGTATTGGTCGATTTCTGGGCTGAATGGTGCATTCCCTGCAAGATGATTGCTCAAGCAGTTGAGAACATCTCCAAGAGCTACCGGCATAAAGCAAAGGTGGGTAGGCTAAATGTGGATGAAAATCCCGCTGCCACTTACAAGTATAATATTAAAGGAATACCCACCCTGTTGCTATTTGTCAATGGAAAAGTAAAAGACCAGATAGTAGGAGCGGTTTCTCAGGAAGTAATTACGCAGATGATAGAGCAGAATACCAAAAAATAGCCCTCATTGAGGCGGCTTGAAGAGCTGAAAAACATTGTTGACAAAATCTTAGAGAATGTTATAATAACTTCTTTCAAAAGGAAGGCTAATCTCTATGCATATAGATTTAAAGGAAGTAACTCCTCATGGGTTACATATCAGCAGGAAAGTCAATCTCACCTTGCCTCCTTCAATAGAAGAAGTCGAAATTATTAACCCTTGCTTTGTGGAACTAAAGGTAACCCCTATCGGTAGCAAATATAGAATTAACGGTTCTATCAGAGCAAAACTCAGGCTCCAGTGCAGCCGATGCTTAGAAAGTTACCCCTTCCACCTTTTCTCCGATTTCGACCTCCTTTATGTTCCCATGGAACAGATGCCTTCGGAGGTTGAATTAGAGATGAAAGATAAAGATGCCAATATTGCCTATTATAGCGAAAACAAAATTGAGCTGTCGGAGCTGCTGCAAGAGCAAATCCTCCTTGCGCTTCCCATGAAGCCTATCTGCTCGCAGAAGTGCAAAGGTCTTTGCCCTTCCTGCGGTGCCAATTTGAATGTCAGCTCTTGCAATTGCGAGGCGGTATCCATAGACCCTCGCTTAGAAAAATTAAAGCAGATTAAAGAACTGCTTAATCAACGAAAGTAGCTTAAAACTATGGCAAATCCAAAAAGAAAACACTCGAAATCCAGAAGAGATAAAAGAAGATCTCATCAATCGCTGACATCCCCTTCTTTAGCCACATGTCCCCAGTGTCACGAAATGAAACCTCCTCATCGAGTATGTCCCCATTGTGGCTACTACAAAGGGGTGGAAGCAATAGAGGTGAAAGGGGAATAAGGATATATCTATCAACTATGGCGGTCTTAAACCAATTCAACTGAAGTAATCACAGGGGAAGGTTATTAGCAAAAGGCACTCTAACGGCGCACCGGGAGAATGGAAAATGAAGATTGCTGTAGATGCCATGGGAGGAGATTTCGCCCCACGGAATCCTGTGGAAGGGTCGGTTCAAGCAGCCAGGGAATTTGATATAAATGTTGTTCTTGTCGGCAGGCAGCAGGAGATTAAAAAAGAGCTCCAGCGGCTAAAGGTTTCCCAGAACCTTCCGATTGAGATTATCAGCGCAGAGGATGTAGTTGACATGAGCAGTAAAGCCTCCTCCGTGTTGAAGAAAAAGAGTTCTTCTATCATGGTAGCCTCCTCTTTAGTCAAGGAAGGCAGAGCCCAGGGGATTGTCAGTGCCGGCAACACCGGTGCCACCATGGCAGCGGCTAAATTTGTCATCGGATGCCTTCAAGGAGTGGACCGACCTGCCTTAGCTATGGTCATTCCCACTCCAAAAGGGAGCGCTGTTCTATTAGATGTGGGTGCTAATGTCGACTGCAAGCCCCAACATCTGACCCACTTCGCCATTATGGGATATATATATGCCAAAAGGATTCTGAATATACCAGAGCCAAAAATCGGTCTACTGAGCATTGGGGAAGAAGAGTCCAAAGGGAACGAGGTCACCAGAGAAGCTTACCAGATGCTAAAAAACTCCCCCTTAAGCTTTTATGGCAACATCGAGGGGACAGATGTTTTTTCAGGTAAAGTCGATGTCATCGTATGCGATGGATTTGTAGGAAACATAACCTTGAAGGTAAGCGAGAGCATAGCCGCTACCATGCAATCCATATTAAAAGAAGAGATGGGTAAAAATTTCGTCTCTAAGTTAGCCTATCCATTGCGCCGGCAGGTCTTTGTTCGTTTTCAGAAGCTGACCGATTATTCCGAATATGCAGGAGCTCCCCTGCTGGGAATCAAGGAAACCTGCATAATCTGCCATGGAAGGTCCTCACCCAAAGCAATAAAAAACGCCATTAAAATTGCAGCTGATTTTTATCAGAATCGGGTTAATCAGCGCATTAAGGAGCAAATTCTCAGCTTAACCAGCCCTAAAGAGTTGCATTAAATAGTGTGGTAAAAAAGATGAAACTCAAGAGAGCAGGCATTCTGGGTATCGGCGCCTCTTTACCAGATAAGGTCCTTACTAATTTCGACCTGGAAAAAATGGTGGATACCACCGACGAGTGGATTCGCACTCGCACCGGCATCCAGGAGAGGAGGATTGCAGGGGAAAATGAATCCTTCTCCACTTTTGCTACCAAAGCCTCTCACCTGGCGCTTGAAGAGGCAGGAGTCAGTCCTTCGCAGCTCGACCTGATCATCTGCGCTACCGTAACTCCCGACCGTCCCCTCCCCTCCTCTTCATGCTATGTCCAGCACATTTTGGGAGCTGAAAATGCCGCTGCCTTCGACCTCACCGCCGGCTGCTCAGGGTTCATTTTCGGATTGACAGTTGCTAAACAGTTTATAGCCAATGGAGAATATAAACATATCCTTATTGCAGGCGGGGAAGTGTTAAGTCGCGTCACAGACTGGACTGATAGAGCCACCTGTGTTCTTTTCGCCGACGGAGCGGGAGCCGTTGTCCTGGGAGAGGTGGAGGAACCAGCCGGAATACTTGCTACCAGCATCCATAACCAGGGAGAATACGCTGAATTCCTCACCATCCCGGCAGGTGGCTCCGAGCTCCCTACCTCCCAGGAGACAGTGTCGAAGAGGCTCCATTTTGTAAAGATGATGGGAAACGAACTCTTCAAGGTCGCCATCCGTTATATGTCAAAGGTATCCGAAGAGGTACTTCTTAAAGCCAGAGTAGACCCGGAAGAAGTGGATGTCTTTATACCCCATCAGGCAAACCAGAGAATAACCGATGCCGTTGCCGAAAGACTCAGCGTATCCCGCGAGAAGATATACGCGAATATCGATAGAATTGGTAATACCTCCTCAGGGTCCATCCCCATTGCCCTATACGAGCTGAAGGAGCAAGGAAGACTCCCCAAAGGGACTCTGATATTGATGTCAGCTTTCGGCGCTGGGGTGAGCTGGGGTTCGGCTCTGATAAGAATGTAAAAAAACAGGCCCTGAAGTGGGAAAAGTAGAGAAAATTGCCTTTATATTCCCCGGCCAGGCATCGCAGTATGCGGGAATGGGCAAGGAATTCTTTGACAGCTATGAGGAGAGCCGAGCGGTATTTGAACAAGCCGATCAGACTCTGGGATTCTCCATAAGCAGACTATGCTTTGAAGGAACAGAAAAAGAAGTGCAACTTACCGCCAACACACAGCCTGCCATCCTGACCACCAGCATTGCCTCCTGGGTTCTCCTGAGAGATTCAGGAGTGAAGCCCGATTATGTTGCTGGACACAGTCTGGGAGAGTATTCAGCGCTAGTTGCTGCAAAATCTTTAAGCTTTGAGCACGCAGTAAGCCTGGTGAGGAAGCGGGGTCGATATATGCAGGAGGCAGTCCCCGTAGGCAAGGGCGCCATGGCTGCCATTATAGCCCTGGAACGGTCAAAAGTAGAGAAAATATGCCAGCAGGTTGGAGAGGAAGTGCAGCCAGCCAATTACAACTCTCCTATGCAAATAGTGATCTCAGGCACCAGAGAAGGAGTTGATAAAGCCATGGAGCTTGCCTTGCAAGAAGGTGCAAAAAGAGCCACCCCTCTGCCGGTAAGCGCTCCTTTTCATTCAAAGCTAATGCTACCAGCTCAGGAAAGGCTGCAGGTGGATATTGAGAAAACTATATTTCATCCTCTGCTGATTCCTTTAGTTACCAATGTTGACGCCAAAATCATTCATACCGAGCAAGAGGCTATGGACTCCCTTATCCGACAGGTTACCTCCCCTGTCAGATGGGAGGATTCTATGCGCTATCTTATAAATCAGGGAGTGTCCACCTTTGTGGAGGTAGGACCCGGCAGAGTTTTATCAAATCTTATTAAAAGAATTGACAAAGAGGTCAAAACCTTTAATATAGAAGATAAAGCAACCCTGAATAAATTTTTAGACTACTATGACACCTCAAATAAATAAATGGAGGAATTGATGACCTTGGAAGGGAGGATTTCCCTGATAACAGGAGCTGCTCAGGGGATAGGCAAAGAAATCGCCCTCGAGTTAGCCCGAGCGGGTTCTGATATAGCGGTAGCCGACATCCTCTTTGATAAAGCCGAGGAGACAGTCAGAGAGATTGAAACCTTAAAGAGGAGAGCAAAGGCTTATGGTATGGATGTCTCTGATACTGATGAAGTCCACCAGACAGTAAATCAGATTAATGAGGATTTTGGCAAAATAGACATTCTGGTAAATAATGCCGGCATCACGCGCGACTCCCTTCTAATACGGATGAAACGGGAGGACTGGGATAAAGTCTTAAGCATTAACCTCACCGGGGTTTTCAACTGCACCCAGGCGGTGCTCCGCTGGATGCTCAAACAGAGGTATGGGCGCATTGTGAATATAGCTTCGGTAGTAGGACTTATGGGCAACGCTGGACAGTCCAACTACGCTGCCTCAAAAGCGGCAATAATTGGCTTCTCCAAAAGTATCGCCCGAGAGATAGCCTCCCGCGGAATAACGGTCAATGTCATTGCCCCGGGATACATAGATACCCCTATGACTCAAAGGCTCCCCGATGAAGTCAAAAAGGGCTTCCTCAATCAGATACCCATCCCGCGCCTGGGCCTGCCCCAGGATATAGCCAAAGGGGTGGCCTTCCTCGTCTCGGATGATGCGGAATATATAACCGGGCAGGTGCTCAACATTAATGGCGGTATGTATATGTAAACTCTGAAGCTTAAGACACAGAAGAAGCTTCTTAACCCTTATAGTTCATAAAAGTCAATAATACAACTCAAGGGAGGTAATAAGGCATGTCGATAGAAGAAAAAGTTAAAAGCATTATAATCAACCAATTAGGAGTAGACGAAGGCGAGATAACCCCGGAGGCTTCATTTATCGATGACTTAGGGGCGGATTCTCTGGATACGGTCGAGCTGGTAATGGCCTTTGAGGATGCTTTTAAGATCGATATTCCTGATGAAGATGCTGAAAAAATTGTCCGGGTGAAGGACGCAATTGATTATCTTAAAGCCCATGTCAAAGAGCAGTAGCTCGCCATGGGTTACCTACACCATTTTTAGCTCCATAAGCAGGCAAGGATGAAAAGCTTTGCCAAAGAGACAAAAAAGAAGTCCTCAAACTTGAACATAGACAGAGGAGTTTTATCTTGGAAAGGAGAGTTGTTGTAACAGGAATAGGGCTTATAACTCCTGTAGGAATCGGTACTGAAGAGAGCTGGAGCGCTATCTGTAAGGGAAAGAGCGGAGTGGGACCGATAACCCGCTTCGACGCCTCTGAGTATGCTACCCGTATAGCCGCCGAGGTAAAGGGGTTTGACCCCCTCCAATGGATAGAGCAGAAGGACCTCCGCAAGATGGACACCTTCATCCACTACGCCCTGGGAGCTGCCGATATGGCTCTGGAAGACTCCGGATTAAAAATAAACCATCTCAATGCTCCCCGGGTGGGGGTTTTTATAGGCTCGGGAATAGGGGGGCTTCCTTTTATTGAGCGGCAGCACAAGATACTCCTCGAGAGCGGACCCCGAAGGATCTCTCCATTCTTTATTCCAGGGCTCATTGTCAACCTCGCCTCGGGGCAGGTCTCCATCCGCCATGGGGCAAAGGGTCCCAACTCTGCTGTGTGCACTGCTTGCTCTACCGGTAGCCATGCCATTGGCGACTCCTTCAGGATAATTGCCCGCGGGGAAGCCGATGCTATGATCGCTGGAGGAACCGAAAGCGTCATCACGCCCCTCGCCATTGGAGGTTTCTGCGCTATGAGGGCTCTTTCCACCCTCAACGACCAGCCCAAAAAAGCAAGCCGACCTTTTGACAAAAACCGTGATGGATTTGTAGTAGGAGAAGGGGCAGGTATCCTAATTCTCGAGTCCCTGGAGCATGCTCAAGACCGGGGAGCAAATATATACGCTGAATTGGTGGGCTACGGCATGTCGGGCGATGCTTTCCATATCTCCGCACCCAGCGAGGATGGTGATGGACCTATTCGAGTGATGAAAAACGCCCTAAACGATGCCCATATCGAACCTTCTTATATAGACTATATCAACGCCCACGGCACAGCCACTCCGGCGGGGGATGTGGTGGAAACCTTGGCCATTAAAAAGGTATTTGGGGAGCATGCCCGAAAGTTAGCTATAAGTTCCACTAAATCGATGATCGGTCATCTGTTGGGAGCAGCGGGAGGAGTAGAGGCTTCAGTAAGCATACTCACTATCCGCGATCAGATTATCCCTCCCACCATTAATTACGAAACTCCGGATCCCGAATGCGACCTCGACTATGTCCCCAATAAAGCCCGGAAAGCCACCGTCAACTATGTATTGTCCAACTCTTTTGGATTTGGAGGAACCAACGCCTCGTTAATATTTAAAAAATTCGAACAATAGGCATCTCATTCTCATTATATTTCGAATAAAATTGCTCCTAACTACACACTTTTTTGCTATGGTTGAGCCCCTTTTATGACCACAGGAGGACTTAAATGAAGATCATTGTTTGCATAAAGCAAGTCCCCGATACCGAAGCCAAAATCAAAATAGCTCCTGATGGAAGGGCTATAGATGATGCAGAAATAAACTATATAATAAACCCTTACGAGGAATATGCTATAGAAGAGGGGCTCCGCACCAAAGAGTCACTGGGAGAGGGGGAAGTAATCCTCATATCAGTAGGTCCAGAAAGGGCATCTACTGCCTTGAGGAGCGGTCTGGCTATGGGAGCAGACAGGGCCATACACATAAACGACCCCCTGCTCGATGAGAACGACCCATTGCTGGTTGCTGCCCTTTTAAGCAAAGCTATCCAGCAGGAAGGTTACGACCTCATCCTCTGCGGAGTTCAAGGGGTAGGAACCGACCATTATCAGGTAGGTCCCATTCTGGCAGAGCTGTTGGGCATTCCTCATGTAGGTGTCATTACCAAGCTGCAAATCTCTCCAGACAAAGCAGTAGCTCATCGCGAGATCGAAGGAGTATCGGAGGTGGTAGAGACTCCTCTGCCAGCCTTGTTCACTGCGCAGAAAGGGTTGAACGAACCCCGCTACCCCTCTCTGAAGGGGATTATGATGGCCAAGAAAAAGCCGTTAACGGTGCTCAACTGTCAACAGCTGGGCTTGAGCGAAGAAGAGGTAAAGAAGCTCAAGGGAAAAGCCCCTATCATCAAGCTGGAACTTCCCCCTATGCGCCCCAAGGGGATGGTGGTAGAAGGAGAGCCATCCGAGACGGTAAAACAGCTCATCGAATGGCTCCAGAAGGAAACCGGAATTTTATAAACAATAAACCTTCTCACCTAAAAGGATGCCAGGAAAATGAAGAGAAAAGATGCATCTCCTCAGACATACAGGAGTTTCACCAGGAGAGAATTCTTAAAAGGAGCTGGGGGGATTACCCTGGGCATCGGTCTATATCCTCCTATAAATAATCTTCACCTTCGGCAGGAGAAAGAGAAGACCCTGTCTAAATCGGTAGTCGGTTTAGCTAGAGGGGAAAATATAAAGGAATCGGTGCAGCGAGCGGTAGCCCTTTCCGGGGGAATGGGATTCATCAAGGCAGGAGATACCGTTCTGGTAAAGCCGAATGTGAATACCGCCGACCCCTATCCCGGAACCACCAACCCCGAGGTGGTCCACGAAGTGGTGAAGATGGTCTGGGAACAGGACCCCGCCAGGGTGATTGTAGCAGACCGCTCCAGCATGGGAGTCCCTTATGACACTATGGATGCCATGAAGAAGCTGGGGCTCTACGATGCTGCCAAAGAGGCCAAGGCAGAGGTGATGAGCTTTGATTACGATAAATGGATATTGACAAATCCTCCGGCGGCGGACCATTGGCAGGATAACCAAGGCTTCCACATACCCGCTCTCCTCAGCAAAGTGGATAAGATAATCGCTATCCCGGTTATAAAGACACACGCCATAGCCTACTTTACCATGTCCCTTAAAATCTTTATCGGGCTCATCCACTTAAACGACCGCTACCTCATGCACGGCAAGGACACCAGCTATCGCGCCATCGCACGCGCCCGGGCCGAGGGGAAGGAACCCCCTGAAGACCTCCCCGATACTTATTCTATCTTCGCCAGGATGATTGTGGAAACCGGGCTGGCAGTCAATCCCTCTTTGATAGTGATGGATGGGACAAAAGCCTTCGTTTCCGGCGGACCAGCGCGAGGGGATGAGGTTGAGCCTAAACTGATTGTCGCTTCCCGAGACCGCATTGCCAACGATGTCACAGGCTTAGCAGTCTTAAAGAAATATGGCACCGAGGAGCGCATTCAGCAGAAAAGCGTATGGGAGCAGGTTCAGATAAAACGGGCGGTTGAGCTGGGGTTGGGAGCAAAAGAGCTCTCCCAGATAGAGCTTAAAGCCGAAGGGGTGCCAGAGCTGGAGGAGATAAAGGCTCAGATGGTATAACAATTAACCAGATAAAGCATCGCGCAGTTCACAGAAAACCTATGCCCGAAAAGGAGGATTGAGAAAGAAATGCCTCAAGGAGTTTTGGTTTTTGCCGAACAGAGGGAAGGGATAGTAAAGAAGGCTTCGCTTGAAGCGACATCCGAAGGCTACCGTTTAGCTAACCAGTTAGGGGAGGAGCTGAGTGTTCTCCTTGTAGGGTCCTCTATAAAACATCTGCCACCCAAGCTGTTTCCTTACGGTGCCCATAAAGTCTTCCTCGCTGACAATCCTTTATTAGAGCAATACTCGTCCGAAGGATACAGCGAAATCGCTTATAAATTAATAACAGAGAACGACCCCGCTATTGTTCTTTTCCCGGCTACCGCCATAGGCAGGGATATTGCCCCCCGCCTGGCGGCAAGGTTAAAGGTGGGTTTAGCCAGCGATTGCACCGCTTTGCGGTTGAACGAAGAGAAGCGGCTGGAATGCCGACGCCCAGTCTACAGCGGGAAAGCCTTTGCGCTGGTCCTCCTCAACGCCTCACCTCAAATGGCCACCTTGCGACCCAATATCTTCAGCGCCGAGGAGCTGAAAGAGCCCCCCAAAGGGGAGGTTATAGAACTCCCTGTGGAGTTGAAACCCGAAAGTATCCGCGCGAAGGTTGTTGATTTAATTAAACCCGAACAGGAGGTTCCCGACCTGACAGAAGCGGTGGTCATCGTATCAGGTGGCAGAGGTATGAAGAATGGCGAGAACTTTGAGCTTCTGGAAGCCTTAGCATCAACTCTTCAGGGGGCAGTAGGTGCCTCACGGGCGGCGGTTGATGCCGGTTGGGTGGACCATCAAATCCAGGTGGGACAGACGGGAAAGGTGGTCTCTCCTCAGCTTTACATTGCCTGCGGAATATCCGGTGCTATTCAGCACCTGGCGGGAATGTCTTCCTCAAAATTTATTATAGCCATTAATAAAGACCCCGAAGCTCCC